>OBUQ01000068.1_pt1 | contig 149594 bp, 102 predicted proteins | sample 1494951 | NCBI WGS metagenome assembly OBUQ01 (sample SAMEA2579938, study PRJEB22360) | human gut metagenome | biome: human gut; feature: human-associated habitat; material: faeces | place: Denmark | collected 2008/2010
CACTCCGGGCGTGTTACGCCACGGCGCACGGGCGGGGGGTCGGCGCCCGCCAGCGGCAGGTCCACGGGCAGGTCGAGGTTGATGGCATTCGGACCGGCATGCAGCTCGTCCAGCGTCTGCATCACGGCTTCCGCGACGTCGGCCGCCACCAGCGATATTGGCATCGCACGTTCGTGCAGACGGGACACGTCGAGCAGGTCGGTGACCAGTCGTGTCAGATCGTGCAGGCCGACGTCGGCGACGTCGAGCAGTTCGCGCCGGCCTTCGGGGCCAAGGGCGTCGCCGACCTGTTTCAGGCCGGACACCGCAGCCGTGGCGGAGGCCAGCGGACGGCGCAGGTCATGGCTGACCGCGTTGAGCAGGGCCGTGCGTAGCTTCTCCGCGGCGGCCAGCGGCTTGACTTCGTCGGCCTTGCGCTGCAGCACGTCGTGTTCCAGCACGGTCTGCACCTGGGAGACGATGGCCTGCAGCAACCGCTGGTCGGCCGCGTCGATTTCGCTGCCGTACAGTTCAAGGCGAATCGGCTCTGTTTTCCGCGGCGTTCCGGAGGATGCGGCATCACGTGAGGCGGAGGTCTGCCCGTCATGGGATTCGCCGTTCTGATCGGCGCCGTCGGACGGCGGCGTGATGACCGCGTCAAGGTCGATGACGTCCGGCTCCTCCCCGGTGGGGCATACGCCGCTGACCGCGACATCGACGCCGTCATGGGTGAGGCGCACGCAGGTGTAGCCGAACGCCTCGCGGGTGCGGTCGAGAATCGCCTGCAACGGATTGGAGCTGCGCAGCACAGCGTCGGACACGCTGGCGAGCACTTCCGATTCCGTGGTCGCACGTTGGGCCTGCAGCGCCTTCTCGTCGGCCCGGTCGACGACGAAGGACACGATGATGCCTATGAGGATGTACAGCACGATGGTCATCACGTCCTGCGCCCTGAGCATTTGCAGTGAGCCCACCGGCTGGATGTAGACGTAGTCGAGCACCAGACCGCTCAGCAACGCGCACAAAGTGGCCGACGAGACGCCGCCGATCAGCGCGGCGATGACGACGAGCAGCTGGAAGAACAGGGAATCGCGGGACAATGCATCCACGCCGCTGTATTGCATGAGCAGCCAGCCCAGAAACGGCACCGACAGCAATGAGAATATGCAGCCTGCGATGCGCCGGCGCATCGTCATGGTGCGTTTCATGCGCGGCAGGCGCATGCCTTTCGCCGCGAACGTGTGGGTGACGACGTGCACGTCGATGTCGCCCGAATTCGCGATGATGCCGTTCGCCGACGACGGCCGGCCCAGCCACCGGGCGAGGGGCGGGCGTCGAGAGACGCCCACGATGATCTGCGTCGCGTTGTTGGCGCGGGCGAAGGAGATCAGTGCGTCGGAGATGTCTTCGCCGACGATCTGATGGTATGTGCCGCCCAGTTTTTCGACGAGTTCGCGCTGCTGCACCAGCAGCCCCGGGCTGGATCCGTGCAGCCCGTCCTCGGCCGTGACGTGCACCGCGATCAGATCGCCGCCGCCGGACGCCCTGGCGACCCTTGCGCCGCGCCGCAGGAGCTGTTCGCCTTCAGGACCGCCCGACAGCGCGACGACGACGCGTTCGCGGGTCTCCCATTTCGCGTTGATGTGGTGTTCGTTGCGGTATTCCTGCAACGCTTCGTCGACGTTGCCCGCCAGCCAGAGCAACGCCAGCTCGCGCAATGCGGTCAGGTTTCCCACACGGAAATAGTTGCTCAATGCGGCGTCCACGCGGTCCGCCGAATAGATGAGGCCGGCGGAAAGACGTTCGCGCAGGTTCTTCGGGGGCAGATCGATCAGTTCGATGCTGTCGGCGGAACGCAGCACCTTGTCGGGAACGGTTTCACGCTGTTCGCTGTTCGTGATGGACCGCACGACGTCGTTCAGCGATTCGATATGCTGCACGTTGATGGTGGTGATGACGTCGATGCCGGCGTCCAGCAGGTCGACCACGTCCTGCCAGCGTTTTTCGTGCGTGCATCCGGGAATGTTCGTATGGGCCAGCTCGTCGACGAGGGCGACCTGCGGGCGGCGCGCGATGACGGCGAACAGATCCATTTCATTGAACCACATGCCACGGTATTTCATACAGCGCCGAGGCACCGTCTCCAGGCCTTTGGCGGCGTTCTGCGTGGCTTTGCGGCCATGGGTCTCCAACAGGGCGATGACGACGTCCTTGCCCTCCTCGACCAGCCGTCTGCCTTCGGACAGCATCGCATATGTTTTGCCCACGCCGGGCGCCTCACCGAGCAGAACCCTCAGCGCACCCCGCTTCGTCACCGCCATATTCCCTCCATTTCGAAGTTCCGCCGCATGTCATACGTTCCGTGGCCTCAAGCCGGACGGATGCGGCACCGCCGCGCACGACGGTGCCGCATCCGTCCGGGATGTCCTTCATCTACGGATTATCCCAGTTTTTGGCCTGATGACATCTGAGGCGCACCGTATCCGATGCGCCTCAGAGTCGGATTCACTCCATGTCGTCCAACGCCAGGTTCAGGGTGACGACGTTGACCACAGGCTCTCCGATGAAGCCCAGACCACGGCCGGTGGTGTGCTCCTTGACGAGCCGTTCGACATCTTCGACGTCCATGCCACGGGCTTCGGCCACACGCTCGACCTGGATGGCCGCATATTCGGGACTGATGTGCGGGTCCAGTCCGGAGGAGGAGGCGGTCGCCGCGTCGGCGGGGACCTGCTTCACGTCCACGCCTTCGCGTTCGGCGATGGCGTCGCGGCGCTCTTCGATGGTCTTGAGATATTCCTCATCGGAATGTCCCTTGTTGGCACCGCTGGACGCCGCCGCGTCGTATCCGTCGCCGGCTGCGGACGGACGGGGCTGGAAATACTTGTCGATGGCTTCGCCGTCGGCATCGGAGAAGGACTGTCCGATCAGGGACGATCCGACGATCTGACCTTCGGAGTTCGTGATCATCGAGCCGTTGGCCTGCTCGGGGAATCCCAGAGCGCCGATGCCGGTCATCAACGCCGTGTATACGATCACGGCGAGCGTGCAGACCAGCACGGCCTTCAGTCCGGCCCAGTAGCTGCGCAGATTCAACGACAATGCGGATTTCATAATCGTTTCCTTTACCTAATTTCCTTAGAATCCCGGAATCAGACGCACGAACAGGTCGATGATCCAGATGCCGACGAACGGGGCGACCACGCCGCCCAGACCGTACACGGACAGGTTCCTGGACAGGATCTTGTCGCTGGACTCGGCGCGGTACCGCACGCCCTTGAGGGCCAGCGGAATCAGGATCACGATGATGATGGCGTTGAAGATAATGGCGGACAGCACCGCGGACAACGGACTGTGCAGTCCCATGATGTTCAGCGTGGCAAGACCGGGGAACTTGTCCATGAACATGGCCGGGATGATCGCGAAGTACTTCGCGATGTCGTTGGCGATGGAGAAGGTGGTCAGCGCGCCGCGGGTGATGAGCAGCTGCTTGCCGATGCGGACGATGTCGATCAGCTTGGTCGGGTCGGAGTCGAGGTCGACCATGTTGCCGGCTTCCTTCGCCGCGGCGGTGCCGGAGTTCATGGCGACGCCGACATCGGACTGGGCCAGGGCGGGGGCGTCGTTCGTGCCGTCGCCGGTCATGGCGACCAGCTGTCCCTTGGCCTGTTCGGCCTTGATGTAGACGAGCTTGTCTTCTGGCTTGGCTTCGGCGATGAAATCGTCGACGCCGGCCTCTTCTGCGATGGCCTTCGCGGTCAGCGGGTTGTCGCCGGTGACCATGACGGTGCGGATGCCCATCTTGCGCAGGTCGGCGAAGCGTTCGCGCAGGCCTTCCTTGACGACATCCTTGAGCTGGACGACGCCCAGCACCTTGACTTCGCCGGTGGACAGCTGTTCGGCCACGACCAGCGGGGTGCCGCCTTGCGCGGAGATGGTGTCGACACGGTCGTGCAGAGCGTCGCGCACTTCGATGCTCATGACGCCGCCTTCGCGTTCGATCCAGGCTTCCACCGCGGAGGTGGCGCCCTTGCGGATGCGGTCGCCGTTGGGCAGATCCAGGCCGGACATGCGGGTCTCGGCGGTGAATTCCACCGCTTCCGCCCCCGGCATCATGTCGAAGTGATGGCCTTCGCGTTCGGCCAGGGCGATGATCGACTGGCCTTCCGGCGTAGAGTCGGCCAGGGAGCTCAGCGCCGCGGCTCGGACCATGTCGTCATGGTCGATGCCCGGCAGCGCGTGGAATTCGGATGCCTGACGGTTGCCGTACGTGATGGTGCCGGTCTTGTCGAGCAGCAGCGCGGTCACGTCGCCGGCCGCTTCGATAGCGCGGCCCGACGTGGCGAGCACGTTGCGCTGAACCAGACGGTCCATGCCGGCGATGCCGATGGCGCTCAGCAGCGCGCCGATGGTCGTCGGGATCAGGCAGACGAGCAGCGCCACCAGCACGGTGAGGCTGACGGAGGTGCCGACCGCGCCGGCCTGCGGGTTGAGGCACATCACGACGATCAGGAAGATGATGGTCAGCGAGCTCAGCAGCACGTCGAGGGCGATTTCGTTCGGGGTCTTCTGACGGTTCGCGCCTTCGACCAGCGCGATCATCTTGTCGACGAAGGATTCGCCCGGCTTCTGGGTGATGCGCACGACGATGCGGTCGGACAGCACGCGGGTGCCGCCGGTCACCGCGGAGCGGTCGCCGCCGGATTCGCGGATGACCGGGGCGGATTCGCCGGTGATGGCGGATTCATCCACGGAGGCGATGCCGGAGATGATGTCGCCGTCGCCGGGGATGAGCTGTCCGGCTTCGACGACGACCACGTCGCCGAGTTTGAGGTCGGAGGACGGGACTTCGATGATGGCGACGGACAACGAGCGTGCGTCGGGATCGCCTTTTTCATCGTATCCGTGGACCAGGTGGGCCGGCGTGGTGGTGCGGGTCTTGCGCAGCGCGTCGGCCTGGGCCTTGCCTCGCCCTTCGGCGACGGCTTCGGCGAGGTTCGCGAACAGCACCGTGGCCCACAGGCACACGGCGATGATCCAGGTGAAATACACCGGCTCGCCCGCGCGCAGTTCCGGAATGAACAGCTGGAACACTCCGAGGAGCGTCAGGAATGCGGCGCCCACCCATACCACGAACATGACGGGGTTGTGCCGCATCTTGGCGGGACTGAATTTCCTGAACGCCGCCGGCAGACTCTTGCCCAGCATCGCCGGCAACGATGCGTTGTTGCTGGTACGCACGTCGTTGATGACGTCGTTTGCGGTCGCGGAAGACATGTTATGCCACCAAACCTTCTGCCAACGGTCCCAGAGCAAGCGTCGGGAAGAACGTCAGCGCGGAAATAATGAAAATGACGAAAACGAGCAGGCCAACGAACAGCTTGTTGTCGGTCTTCATCGTGCCGGCGGTCTCCGGCACGACATCCTGCTTGGCCAGCGAGCCGGCCAAGCTTAGCACCAGCATGATCGGCAGGAACCGTCCGATGAGCATGGCCAGGCCGATCATCGTGTCGAACCACGGGGTGTCGGCGGACAGGCCCGCGAATGCGGAGCCGTTGTTGTTGGCGCCGGACACGAACGCGTAGACCACTTCGGACAGACCATGGTTTCCGCTGTTGTTCAGGGCCGCGAACGTGTCTTCGCGGATGCCCGGGATGGCGAAGCTCAGAGCCACGAACAGCACCACGGTGACCGGCATGACGAGGAAGTACAGCGAGGCCATCTTCATCTCGCGCGGGCCGATCTTCTTGCCGAGGTATTCCGGCGTGCGGCCGACCATGAGGCCTGCGATGAACACGGCCACGACGGCCATGACGAGGATGCCGTACAGGCCTGCGCCGACGCCGCCCGGGGAGACTTCGCCCAGCATCATGTTGAACATGTACATCATGCCGCCGAGCGCGGTGTAGGAATCATGCATGGAGTTGACCGCGCCGGTGGACGTGCTTGTGGACGTGGTGCCGAACAGCGCGGACCAGACGATGCCGAAGCGGTCCTCCTTGCCTTCCATGGAGCCTCCGGTGAGGGAGGTGAGCGGATCGTCCACGAAGGATTCGAAGCTCACGACGGCGAAGAAGGAGATGCCGAACAGGACGACCATGGCGCCGAGCAGCGCATAGCCCTGACGGATGTTGCCGATCATGCGGCCGAACGTGCGGGTCAGCGCGACGGGGATGGCCAGCATCAGCAGGATCTCGATGAGGTTGGTCCACATGTTCGGGTTCTCGTACGGATGGGACGAATTGGCGTTGAAGAAGCCGCCGCCGTTGGTGCCCAGTTCCTTGATGACCTCCTGGGAGGCCACCGGGCCGCCCAGGATGGTCTGTTCGCCGCCAGCCACGGTGGCGACGGTGGTGAAGCCCGAGAAGTTCTGTGCGACGCCCAACGCGATGAGGATGGTGCCCATCACGATGGCCAGGGGCATGAGGATGCGGAACGTGCCGCGGATGAGGTCCACCCAGAAATTGCCGATCGTGTCGGAGCGGCGCAGCATGAAGCCGCGCACCAGGGCGATGGATACGGCGATGCCGACCGCGGCGGAAACGAAGTTCTGCACGCACAGGCCTGCGATCTGGACGGAATAGCCCAATGTCTGGTCAGGCGAATAGGACTGCCAGTTCGTGTTCGTCACGAAGGATGCGGCCGTGTTGAACGCCAGCGGAGCCGGCACGTTGTCGAAGCCCAGCGAGAACGGCAGCCAGGACTGCACGCGCTGCAGCAGGTACAGGACCAGCAGGCTCATCACGGAGAAGCCAAGCACTCCGCGGAAATACGCCTTCCAGGACTGTCCTTTCGAGGAATCCACGCCGATGATGCGATAGATCCACTTTTCGAAGAACAGATCCTTATCGGTCGTGTACACGCGATACATGTAATCGCCCAACGGCCGGTATATGGCCGCCAGGATCAAGGCGATCAAACCGAACGCCATAAAAGCATAGAGATATACCATTTCGGAACCTTAAGACTCTTCCCCGGCCCTCAGAACCGCTCCGGGCGGCACAGGGCGACCCCCATATACACCACACCGGCGATTCCCAATACGACGCCGATGGCGCAGAAAACAGCCATCATAGACGATCCACCGCCTTCGCGATCAGGTCGAAGACGATGAACAGCGCCACTACGCCCACGACATAGGCGGCATCAACCCACCAAAGCATGTTGCTCTTCTCCAATCATCAGATGCACGGTCCGGCCGCCGCCGCGTTCGCTGGCGCGGCCGGACCGATTTCCAATAAACATCTTGATGATATGGCCCTGAGCGAAGTCATGCTCCGAATCTAACGGAACCCATACGCCCGCGGACGGATTGTTAACGGTTTCCTAACACCCACCGCGGCCGTCCCCGGCGTCACAGGCGGCCGGCCTTGCCCGGATCCAGCGACATCGTCTGGAAACGTTCCGCCATGAAATCATCGTTGAAATATGTGTTGAAGAACGACATCACCGGCGAATCCGGCTCGATGCCCGCCATGCGCGAATACCACGCGTCCAGCGCCATCAGCGTCATCGCCGCGTCGACGAGCATCAGCGCCAGGCACACGGCGGTCAGCGAATGGCGGATCTTCCATGGAATGCGTTGGATCAGGCGCAGCAGCCACGGCAGTATCAGCTTGACCCATGCCAGGCCGAGCACACCCCAGAAGAACATATCGCATGTGATTCCGCCTGTTCCGGGGTTATATATCACCGGTCGGGATGGGTCGTCACGCGTCCGGCCCTGGTGTCCCCGTGGGTCTGGATTGGCAACGGCGTGTTGGACAATTCTTTAGAGGACGAGTCCTTGTTGTGTGAATTCGTTGGGGCTCCGGTATCCGAGGGTGGAGTGGAGTCTTTGGTTGTTGAACCACCACACATAGTCGTTGAGGTCGGAGCGTAGTTGTTCCAGGCTGGTGTAGTGGTTCCAGTATATGAGCTCCTTCTTCAGGAGCCTGTTGGTGGATTCGACCACGGCGTTGTCGTACGGGTTGCCCTTCCCTGACGGCGATCTTCTGATGTCGAACACGTCGAGCAGCTCGTCGATTTTCGCGTTGTCGAACTCGCTGCCCCGCTCCGTGTGGAACACCTCCACCTCGGTCAGAGGGAAGTCGAGCGTGGCGAACGCGGCCATGACCAGGTCGGCGGTGCGGCTCGTGTCGGCGCTGTGGCCGGCGATGCTCCTGTTCGCCAGGTCGATGAGCAGGCACACGTACGCCCACTTGCCGCCGACGCGCACGTACGTCAGGTCACTGGCCAGGTGGGTGCGCGGCTCGTAGCCGTCGAACTCGCGGTCGAGGATGTTCGCGAGCCTGGCCTCGTTGACCCGCGTCTTGTGTGGTTTGAACGTTCTGCGCGCGTACGCGCTCGTCATGCCCCGCCGTTTCATGATGTTGACGATGCGCCTTCTGGAGGCGGTGACGCCCCTCCGCTCCAGCGCGGCCTTGATCTTCCTGGCGCCGTAACGCTCATGGCTGTCGCGCCGGACCGCGTGCACGTCGCCGGCGATCGGGTCCACCCGCTCGGCTTCGGGATGTTCGATCATCCAGTAGTAGGCGGAGCGGGGAACGCCCAGTATCCTGCATTGCGCCGATATCGGATAACGGGAGGCGTTGGCCCGTATCACTGCTACTTTCGTGCGAATACCGGCGCCGCCTGTTCTGAAACGTCCACCTCCATCTCCAACTGTCTGTTGCGCTTGCGCAGCTCGACCGGCTCGTTCTGCTCAGGGGTGCGGTTGTCGGCGGCTTTCGTGGAGCCGCTGTTGCGGATGCCCTAGACCCAACGGTGCAGCGTGGAATGCGAGATGTCATACTCGTCCTTGATCTCGCGCGTCGGCTTGCCGTTCTCGTAAAGCTGCGCGATCTGCCGTTTGAACGCCTCGTCGTAGTGGCGGGGATGCTTCGGGTCGGCCATCGTCGGCCTCCAATCCCATGTCATTCGTCCCTCATCGGACTGTCTAATACATTGTAGCCAATCCATACTAACCATGCACCCGACGCCAAACAACCGGAGCCAGAGAAAAACCTAATATGTTGTAGCGGGTAATTGATAGATCTATGCAATATCCCGGTGTAATGTCGTGTAAGAGCCTGTCATGTCTCTTGCCGACAAACCATACGGCATTGGCCGCCCAGCGCCGGGGAGGCCGATGAACGCCGTTCCCGCAAAAAATCAGGAGCATTCCACCCATACCGGGCATCGCGTGTCCCGCCGCAGCGCCGCACACTGACATGCTCCACACGGGATATACCCCGGAAATCGCGACAACGAGCCGACCGAATGGGATTCACGGGGAAGACCACGAGTTCCCGTCTCTGGTCCGGTGGACCAGAGGGACGGCGTGCTTCATTCCTGGTTGCGGATGCTGTCGAGCAGCAGTCTCGTGATGGCGGGAGGGACGTTGTACGCTTCGAGTATCTTTTCGGGGTGGATTTCCCGTGCGTCCGTTCCCCGGTGCGCGCGGAGCTCGTCCACCGCGTCGCGCAGGTCGTCCAGGGTCGCGTAGATGTAGTCCTGCGTGGTCTGCAGCGACTCGTGTCCCAGCATCTCCTTGACCTTCATGGCGTCGTCGGTCGCCCTCCACAGGTCGGTGGCGAACTTGCGGTGGAACGCGTGCGGCGGCCATCCGGTCGCGTTCTTCACGATCCGGTAGATGGTGTCGTGACATACGTGGCCGTCATGTTCGCCGGGGAAGAAGTATCCTTCCGGCAGAGAGGACACGATCCGCCCGAGCTGGTCGCTCAACGGGATGATGCGGTCCTTGCCTCCCTTGCCGTGGACGATGATGCTTTTGCCCGTCAGATCGTCGATGACGTCGCGCGTATGCATCGCGGCGAGCTCGGATCTGCGTAGTCCCGCCTCGTCCATGAGCATGATGGTCAGCAGCGCCCTCTTGTCCGCGCAATGTTTGGCCTTCTCCACGGCCTCGACGGGGGCGGGTATCTGCTTGCGCCTATCTCGGTGGACGGTCGGCACGAGATCCATTGGATTGTCTTTTCTCCGCCCCGTCCTGCACGCCCAACCGAAAAACGCGGTGCATGCGTTGACGTCGGAGCGTTTGGAGTTGGCGCCCACGCCCCGGTTCAGCCAGTCGATGATGTCCTTGCCTGTGATGTCCTCGGGGCTTTTTCGCATCTTGAGCGCGAGGTGCCCCACGACGTACTACCAGTTCTCGATGGTTCTGGGTGAATTGCCCTGCGCGCGCATCGCGCCCACCCATTCGTCGAGCCAGGGCGTCCATTCACGGGGCGGTTGTCTATGATCCGAGAATTCCATTTTTACTTCCTTGTAAACAAAAAGCCGGCCAATGAATGGCCGGCGCGTATGTCCGGCGTGGTTCTCAGCGTTTCCTCGCCGCGGCTCCCACGACCATCAGCATGAGGTAACGCGGTACAAGGAAAGATACGATGCAGTTGGTGCGATCGGCGGCGACACGTGGGCGTTCCCTCGTCTTTTCCACTTCATCGCCACACCCGCAGCTCGAATACGAATGGCGTTCATATGCCGTGGGTTTCTGCCGGCCTTCCGATTCCGGATCTAGAGGACGCCTAATTAAGTCGTGGGTTGTGGGTTCGAATCCCACGGGGGGCACCGCGAAACCCTTGGAAACATTAGCTTCCAGGGGTTTTTCGATTCCCGCGATTCTTGGCTCCAGACGCAATTAGTCATACTCACCGCAACACAACTCGCATCCCACAGCTTGCAGACCAAGCGACCCGCACGATCCAAGACGCTCAAGCAATCCTCATAGCCCACAATTGCACCCACGGCTCAAAGCCCGAAATCCAGAGCACATATGTCCATTCAGCCGAGCGCCTTACGCGTGGGAACCACCTGTTCCACAATCGCATTGCCCCGATCTGACGTGGACGACGGATACTCGATCCATACCGCGTGCACCACGCTGTCGCTTACCAGCTCGCGCACGTACACAATGGTGCCGTTTTCCTCCCAAGTAGTCACAAAACTGTTTTCGCCCAAACTTTTGTAACTGACGTCATGTTTCGCACAGTATGCGTCAAGCGCGCTGCTCGGAGTGTCCGCATTCACATTGTTCGCGCCCCAAACACGGATCGTCACATCATCATCCGCGCCGGTAAACACCCTGCCATACTATCGGCGAACGCGCCTTCCAGCGAGACAAAACCTCCACCCACTGGAAGAATCCTCCCACTGGCAGACGCCCAACGTCCAAACCCCCAGTCAGTGGAACAATCTTCCCGTAAACCAGTCTTCCAGCGGGATAAAACTCCCAGTCACTGGAGGAAACGGGACGCAAATCGACCTCTCAGCGTCCGAAAAACTCCAGTGAGTGGAGGAATCAACCCGTTGGTAGGCCTATCAACGTCCCGATTCCTACAGCCGGTGGAGGAATCATCCCGGTGACGGACCTTTTAGCGGGCAAAAAATCCAGCGAGTGGAGGGAATGGGACGCTTGCCACGCTGTATGGTGTGGTGTATTTGTCTCCGAGCACTACGTGACCTGCCGTTCCCGAACCATACATGGCCTGCCGCTTCCCGAACACCGGGCGACGCCCCCATCACAGACATGACATCCCGGATATGGCCCCTGCCAATCCCGAAAGGAATCCCTTCGACCAGCCACAATCGGAAAGTGGGAAATCGAGAAAAGATTGCAATTCCAACGAACACGCCCTAGCCTCTTGAAAAAGTCGCTAGGGGGCAGCTATCATAGTCCTTCGGAATTCTTATGAGGGGGAACTCCACGCATTCAGGGCGGTATTTCGAAGGCATCGCTTTGGGGCAATTAGTTACGTAACTAAGAAAGGGTTTCCCCAAATGTCTTTTAGCAAAAAGATTATTGCGGGCGTTGCAGCTGTAGCGACTCTGGCTGCCTTGGCACCGGCAGTCGCAATGGCCGAAGGTAATCAGAACCAGAACTCGGCCGTGTCCACTCAGAGCGACTCCACGATCGTCGAAGTCTCGTTCTATGCCGCAGATGGCACTTTTATCCAGAACGTCGGCAACCCAAAGGGCACCGCGTTCTCCTTGTTCTCCTCGAGTGCCAAAGCACCCTCCATCGAGGGCAAGACCTTCACCGGCTGGGCTTACTCCGAGGGCACCATGCTCAAGGAAACCGAGCAGGTGTTCACGAACATCTCCGTCTACGCGACGTACGCGGATACCCCGGCACAGGATGACAACACTCAGTACACCGTCTCCTTCTACGCCGGCACCGACAAGCTCATCCAGACCGTGAGCTACTACGCCAAGGACCACGTCAAGTTCTCCACCTACGCCGCAGGCATCCAGGCACCGGCCGTCGAAGGCAAGACCTTCACCGGCTGGGGCTTCGCCTCCAACGACGGCAACGTTCCGGTCGACCCGAACACAGAAGTGACCGGCAACTGGCCCGTGTACGCCATGTACAAGGACACTCCGGCTTCGGAAGATAAGACTCTGAACACGGTCTCCTTCTACAACACCAAGAACGAGCTGATCCAGACCGTCGGCTACTACGCCAAGGACCACGTCAAGTTCTCCACCTACGCCGCAGGCATCCAGGCACCGGCCGTCGAGGGCAAGACCTTCACCGGCTGGGGCTTCGCCGCCAACGACGGCGACGTCGCAGTCAACCCGAACGCAGAAGTGACCGGCAACTGGGCCGTGTACGCCATGTACAAGGACGCTCCGACCGACGACTCCAAGAAGGATGACAGCAAGCCGGCCGACACCACCAAGAAGAATGACACCAAGGGCAACACCAAGAAGACCGTTGCCCAGAAGATCAAGAAGGCCGTTCTCGGCAACACCGGCGCTACCGTTGGTGGCGTTGCGGTGTTCGCCGTGATCGCCCTGCTCGGCTTCGCCGGCATCACCGTGCTCCGCAAGCGCGCCTGAGTCTAACTCAGTCAAGGTGGCATTCGCCTGAAAGCGATTAATTTGGCTCCGTGCAACGACTTCCCCTGGAGTACTTGCGCGGAGCCAAATTGCCGTATTTAATGGCACGTTATGGCTTCATTGAACACACCCTGCAATAAGGTCGCCGACATAGCTAAGGGTGTATAAGATAAGACTTGGCTGGCTGCCGGCGAGGGCTATACCTCAAACGCAGTTGATAGGTGAGGAAGAGCCTTCGAAAACACTTCTTCACCCTGATGCGCTGCCCTAGCCAGCGACCAACCATCCACCCCTGGGAATCGTACGATTTCCAGGGGTTTCCTGTATTCAGCGGAAAACCGCCGAACCTCAGCATACCGTAGAGCCAATTCCCGCGAATATGCTCACAGCCCCCTCAGAATTTCCTGTCAGCCCAACAGTCCTTAAGACAGTAGGCAAATCGGAATCATCAAGGTTGTTCAACACGCCCACGCAAATTCGCGCTACGCATACTTATCATTTTAAGGGGGGTGGGTGACAACTGAGGTCATTTGCGGTATATTGCCGGTGTTTTACATATGAATAAACAGTTTTCGCCGTGCCATCAGGCAGGCATTGACGTCACCAAGCCACCCCTATATACAACCCTCTCCATAAAACACGCACGACATGCGCGCGGACGTGAATTCCGTGGTTTGGGGTACACTAGACATATTCGAACAAACGTTCGTATTTTGGGGGATTTTGGGGAATTCCCCACTATATACAGTGAGGAAACTCACGACACACCACTACCGGTAGTGTGTATGCTAGATAGTGGCTTGCGTAAGCGAGCATAACCGAAGAACGTGGCCGACACGGCTTTCGCAAACGACGGAAGCCATTTTTGCATAGGGAGGAAATCGAATGACCGTGACCGTCTTCACCAATCCGAGCAACCCGCAATGCGAAGCCACCGAACAAGAGCTCGCAAAGCTGGGCGTGCGTTACGACACCGTTGATCTGACGAAGAACCCGTCCACCTTCGAACAGATCAAAAACGCTGGCTTCAAGCAGATTCCGGTCGTCATCTCACCGAACTCCTCATGGAGTGGACATAGGCCGGATCTCATCCGCCAGCTCGCGCAAAGCTTCGCCGCCTAAGCGCGTAGAAGTCGCAGGGCACCGAGTCCACAAAGGCAGTGCGGGCACAGGTCACATGCAGCCGTGCACGGCGCAACCAATAGCGGACGCACCATACACGTTCTTCCACAAAGCTTCGCCATCTAGTCCATAAAGCAGTCATCCATAAAGCAGTCAGACACTACATGCGGCTGGCCGTGGACGGGTCGAGCGTCATGGTCTGGAACCGATTGGCCATGAAGTCGTCGTCGAAATACGTGGCGAAGAATTGCGAAACGGGCGAATCCTGCGCAATACCCGCCATACGCGAATACCAGGAATCCAGCGCCATCAACGTCATCACGCCGTCAACGAAAATCAGCGCGAAACACACCGCCGTCAACGTATAGCGAATCTTCCACGGAATACGCTGAATCATCGCAAGCAAATGCGGCAGAATCAGCTTCACCCACACCAAGCCGAGTATTCCCCAGAAAAACATGTATTTGCCGGATGTGCGCCCATCAATCGACAGCCATTGACCCGTGTAATCCCACGCGCGAATACCGAACGCAACCTCCATGAACCAGCTGGTGAAATATTCGAACGCGCCGCCAATCACCGCGCTGGCGCAGAAGATCAGCATCCAATTCGACCGCCACAAGTGGTTGAGCAATACCGTCAGGATCACCGCGCCAAAGCCGTAGATCGGCGAGAACGGCCCCCACAAAAATCCGGCGCGATCCTGCCATTCGCCGAACAGCACATAGTGGTATAGCGTCTCCACTACCAAACCGAACACGCATCCGACCACAAACAGCCAAAACAGGTTGAAGAAATCAAGCGAAATATAGCCCTTGCCGGTCAGATCACGACCGGCCATACCCTTCGAAACAGCCGTCTCATACTCGCTGCGCGCATCCAAACGACGAAGCGCGAACTGCAAACGTCGCTCCTCGCGCAGCGACGGATCAGCCGTGATATGCAACGCAACCAATACAAGCAGCTGCACGGTTGGACTGATCAGATTCACGCCCAAACCCTGCAACGACAACGACAATAGGCCTTCCGCAAGCGTGAGCGGAATCATCAGATACGTCCATTGCGCGATATGCCGACGCTTGTTGAGAATCAGCAGCATGCCGAAAATCGCAAGGCATGCGGTGGAGACCAGCAGCACTGCAGCATGAATAACCGACAGAATAGTGGTGAGATTCAGCGCGCCAAACGCCAGTTTGCCGGAAAGCGCGGCGTGGATTGCATACAGGCAGGAAATCACGATGATCGGCAACGTCACCACGCCTTCGATCAACATGACGATGCCGTAAATACGTGCAATCAGCGGCAGCCTGCGGTCAGCAGGATTGCCGTCATCTTCCGCCGATTGCGATTGCGCAATGATGCCGGCCTCTTCGATTGCTGCGATTTCGGTTTCGTCGGCGATGGCCTCGCTCACATCTTCAATCTTGCTCATGCTTGTTCGTCCTTCCCAGAACAACGCTACCAAAACCCGATCGCAGTGCGCTACACGAGATGATTGTTTGCGCGCAACGCGCACAACCTGCGATTTCTGCCTGCGCAAGTCACATGTCATCCCGCAATCACAAGATGCGCAGACAGCAGACTCGACTTGCGCAGACACAGAAGGCAAGTTGCGCGGTCTCCAACAGCAAGATTCACAGTCCTGCCGCGGTTTGTCGTGTTTATTTCAGTCATGGACGGAGCGCATTTACGCCTGTGCCCAAATTTGTCCGAGAGCGGGTATTACGATACGGGAGGCGTAGCGCTACGAATAACGTATCGCTACGCGCGAACACGGTCGAACATCCATTGGACTGGGGAGACAATGCGCAACGTACTGCAGATTCTGCGTCGTGACCTCAAACGACTCGTCACCGTACCTGCCGCCTGGGTCATCATGATCGGTATAACCATCATTCCGCCGCTGTACGCATGGTTCAACATCTACGGATTCTGGAATCCGTATGGCAATACCCAAGGCATCAAAGTTGCCGTGGCCAACGTCGACAAAGGCACCGACAACGCCCTGCTCGGCAAAATGAACCTCGGCGACCAGATCGAAGACACGCTGAAAGACAACGACCAGCTTGGCTGGGAATTCATGGGCAAGGCCGAAGCGATGGAAGCGGTACAGTCCGGCGACTGCTATGCGGCGATCATCATCCCCTCCGATTTCAGCGAGGATCTCGCCAACGTCGTGACCGACAGCAAGAACCGGCCGACGCTGGAATACTATGTCAACGAAAAATCGAGCCCGATCTCCCCGAAAATCACCGACCAAGGCGCGACCACCGTTGATCGTACCGTCAACAACACCTTCGTCTCCACCGTCAGCGAAGTACTCACTAAAGCCGTGAACTCCGCGAATGACACCATCAACGGCAAAACCAACTCCTTCGTCAACGAGACCACAGCAGAACTCGACAAAACCCAGAAGAACGTAAGCCTCATCCGCTCCACCATCGAAGATCTTGACGCACAGCTCGCCAACGTGCCGCAACAAACGCAATCCGCCCGTCAGGCAATGAACGACGTGCAGCTGGCCGCAGCAAGTGCGGGCAAGGGACTGGCGAACACCGCCACCGCCATCGGCACCGCACAAAACGGCCTCAATACCTTCACGTCCAACGCCAACACCGCTTTGGAGAACGGTTCCGGCCTGATTTCGCAGGCCGCCAGCGACACCACCACCAGCATCAACAAGGTGACCACGGCCGTCTCGTCCGCAAGCGGCACCGCACAGCAGGCCGTCAGCAACATGCAAAGCGTGACCGACAGCAACGCCCGGCTCATCGAGAAGCTCAAGAACGTCAGCGACAACGCACAGTACCAAGACATCATCAAGAAGCTCGAAGACACCAACAACACGGCCGCTGGCACGCTCAACGACCTCAAAACGTTGAGCGAGAACGCGCAATCCACGTCCGACAGCGTGTCCAAACTCGCCACCGACTTCAACACCAGCACGCAAAATTCACTGAAAAGCATGGGAGATGCCCGCAACACGTTGAATTCCGGCGCGCTCCCCCAGCTCAACTCAGGCCTGAGCTCGCTCGCCATGACCGCTGGCACGCTGTCTGGCACCGTGACCAGTCAAAACACCATCGTCACCCAAATCTCCGCCGTGCTCGACCAGCTCGACCAGGTAACGAACGACACCCGCACCACCCTGCAGAACACCGACAAGCAGCTTGAACATGTGGAGAACAAGCTCATCACCGTCAGCACCGACCTGAAGGCACTCGGCAGCGTCGACATGCTGAAAAACCTGACCGGCGGCAGTTCCCTCGACACGGAGAAAATCGCCTCGTTCATGCAGTCCCCCACCGTGATCGACACGAAGAACGTGTACCCGATAAACTCCTACGGTTCCGGTATGGCTCCGCTCATGACCAATCTGGCCCTGTGGGTGGGCGCGTTCGCCTTCGTGGTGATATTCAAGGTGGAGGTCGACGATGAAGGCCTCGAAGACCTCGACTTGACCACTTCCGAAAAATATTTCGCCCGCTACATGCTGCTCGGCATCATGGGCGCCATCCAAGGCGCGATCACCACCATCGGCAACCTCATCATCGGCGTGCAGACGGTGAACGCGCCGCTGTACATACTTACCGGCGTCATCACGTCGCTGGTATATCTGAGCATCACCTTCGCGCTGTCGACCTCGTTCATGCATATTGGCAAGGGACTGTGCGTCGCGCTGATCATCGTGCAGATTCCGGGCGCTTCCGGCCTGTATCCGATTGAGATGATGCCGAAATTCTTCCGCATGGTCTACCCGTTCGTACCATTCAGTTATTCGATTGACGCGTTCCGTGAGACGATTACCGGCTTCTACGACGGGCATTGGCTCAAGTCGATTGGCGCGCTACTGATGTTCGCCGTGGTCGCGTTCTTCATCGGACTTGCGATTCGCCCGCTGCTGGTCAATCTCAACCGCCTGTTCGCCCGTCAGATCAAGGAAAGCGACATGATCATCGGCGAGGAGGTACAGCTTCCGGAACGCGGCTACAACGTGTCCCAGGCCATTCAAGTGCTCGCCGATAAGGGCGGCTACCGTGAGGCGATCGAGGAACGTGCGAGCCGCTTCGCCGAACTGTATCCGAAGCTCAAGCGTGGCGCGCTGGTTGCCGGTTTCATTGTGCCGGTGATTCTGGTGCTGATCTTCTCCTTCACCAACGGCGAGAAGATCGTGGTGCTTGCCACCTGGATCATCTGGGTGCTGCTCATCATCGGATTCCTGATGGTCATCGAATATATGCGTTTCAGCCTGCAACGCCAGGTGGAACTCGGCAGCCTCAGCGACGAAGCGATTCGCGAACAACTGGTGGAACGCCAAGCTGCAAGGCTGCGCCGCAAGAAGCGTGCGCAACAAATCAGGCGAGACAAGCTGATGCGCAAGGCACAACGAAGAAAACACGAAACCAAACAGGCGATCGCCAACGTCGCAGACACCAGCCAAGCCGATGCCGACGGCATCGCAACACTGGTACAGGCCATGAACGCGACCGGCAACACCGGCACAGCGAGCAACACCAATCCCAACGGTAACAGCGAAAGGAGCAACGCATGAAAAACATCTGGAAACTGTTCGTCGGCGACGTTCGACGCCTGACCAGCAACATCGTCTCCATCATCATCGTCATCGGACTGGTGGTAATTCCTGGCCTGTTCTCCTGGTTCAACGTGAGCGCAAGCTGGGATCCATTCGCCAACACCGGCAATCTGAAATTCGCCGTCGCCAACGACGATGAAGGCTACAAGTCCGATCTCATTCCCGTGAAGATCAGTATCGGCGATCAGGTGGTCAACACCTTGCGCGCCAACGACCAGATGGATTGGACCTTCACCACCAAAAAAGAGGCCATCGACGGCACCAAATCCGGCAAATACTATGCAGCAGTGGTGATTCCGAAGGATTTCAGCACCCGCATGATGACATTCTTCACCGCGGACGGCGACCATGCCACACTCACCTACTACAACAACGAGAAGAAGAACGCGCTCGCTCCGAAGATCACCGGCCAGGGAGCCGACACCGTGGCAGCACAGATCAACGAAATGTTCTCCGCAACGTTGACGAGCACCGCGCTCAACATCGCCTCGCAGCTGGCCGATGAGCTTGACAAACCGAAATCGCAGGCCACGCTCACCAACTTCAGCAACAATATGAACAACTTCGCGAACACGCTGAACGACACGTCATCCGCGTTGACCACGTTCAGCTCGCTGACGTTGAGCGCGCAGAACCTGCTCGACAGCTCCAACAGCCTGCTTTCCAATGTGAGCGGCAGCGCGAAGAACGCCGTCAACGAGCTCAAACAGTCGAAGAACGGCATCAACGATCTGACCGGAGCCGTCAAAACCAGCACGAATGCGCTCAGCACCGCGTTGAGCAGCTCGTCGAACAGCTTCGGCGCTGTCTCCACCGATATTGACAGCGTATTCAACAATGCGGGCACCCAAGCCGGCAATACGGCCACCGCCCTGCGCAATCAGGCTGCGAACGTATCCAAGCAGGCGCAAGGCTATCAGAACATCTACGATGCCCTCGACGAGCTCAGCAACAACAATCTGGTGCCGGAAGTCGCGAAAATCGCCATCAATCATCTCAAAACCAACGTGGGCGCGACCATTACGCAACTCAACGATCTAGCGAACTCACTCAACACCAGCGCCGACAATATCGACGCGAAAGTGAGCGACACCGCAGCCGACCGCGAGCGCGTGAGCCAGCTTGCCCAGCAGGCGAAGGCCTCCATCGACGGCATCAAAACCGATTTCGACAGCCAGCTCAAGCCGCAGCTCAACGACATTTCCGATTCGATCAGCAGCACGGCCACCGCACTGAGCAGCACGGCCACTGATCTGAAGGGCGCGTTGGGAGATCTCAACAGCACCACGAAGTCGGCAGGCAAGCAGCTGACCAATATTCGCACGGTGTTGGATTCCACCGCCGAAAGCCTCACTAAGGCGAGCACCGCACTGTCTTCGTTCAATGGCACGCTTTCCGACGCGCTGAACAGCGGCAATATGGACACCGTCAAGGACGTGCTCGGCAACAACACCGATTCGCTGGCGGCGGCTCTTGCAGCTCCCGTCCAGGTGAAGCGCACGGCTGTGTTCCCTGTGGAGAATTTCGGCTCGCAATTGGCTCCGTTCTACACGATTCTGCCGTTGTTCGTGGGATCGCTGCTTATGGCCGTAACACTCAAGACCACGGTGTCGCGCAAGAATCGTGAGGAGCTCGACAATCCGAAGCCGCATCAGCTGTTCCTCGGCCATTATGGCGTGTTCGCCGTGATCGCACTGTTGCAGAGCACGTTCTCGCTGGGCGGCGGCCTGCTGTTCCTGCACATTCAGGCAGTGCACCCGTGGCTGTTCATGTTGACCGGCTGGGTGGCCTCCCTCGTGTTCTCGTTCTTCACCTACACGATGGTGGCGAGCTTCGGCAACGTGGGCAAGGCCATTGGCGTGCTGACGCTGGTGTTGCAGATTTCCGGCGCGAACGGCGCGTATCCGCTTGCCGTGCTGCCGAAGATCATCGGCGATATCAGCCCGTTCCTGCCGGCCACGCATGCGATTACGGCATTGCGTGCGGCCATTGCCGGTATTTACAACAATGATTATTGGCATGCGATCGGTTCGCTGTTGCTGTTCCTGATTCCGCTGCTGCTGATTGGCTTGCTGCTGCGTATTCCGCTGGTCAAATTCAATAGGTGGTACGTGGCGAAGGTGGAAAGCACCAAGGTGGTCGCATGATTACCGGAGTGCATGAGGCGGTTTCCGAAGCCGTTTCCGATGTGGTTTCCGACGCGGTCAGTGACGTGCATGAGGCCGTTCGCAAGGCGCAGAGCCGCCGCGAGCAGCTTCGCGAGCAAACCGATCATAAGATCATGAAGGCCACGCTTGCGATTGTGATTTCCGATGGTGTCGGTGCGGTGACCATTGAAGAGGTCGCCCGTCGTTCCGGTGTTGCGAAAACCACGATTTACCGTCGCTATAAGAATGCGGACGATCTGTTGCGCCGCGTTCAGTTGGAAGTTGCGGGATTGCCGGATTTCAGCGATGTCGAGTTGTCGAAAAACGGTCTGCTGACGATACTGCAACGCATTCAGGGCTGTTTTTTCGACAGTGAGCTTGGTTTGAAAGCCGTCGGTGTGGTGCTTTCTTCCGATAATCCTTCGTTGAATGCGATTGCCGATCAAGTGCTTGTTCCTGCGGAAAAGCGTTTTTCTGAGTTTGTTGAGCGCGGCATGAAGGCCGGAGTGTTCCGTAATGGATTGGATCCGCAATTCCTGTTCAGCACGATACTCGGCTCCATGCTCGCCTGTAAGGCGTTGCATGGCGACGCGAGTATTCCTTGGCCTGAGAACATGACGGCTGTTCTGTGGCCCGTTATGGCCGCCTGAAAGGCATTGCAGAGCAGAGTTGCACGTAGTAGTATCTGAAACTCATGAGCGTCCCCGCTCCGGCCTTTAATCACTCTTTGAGTGAGGCTGTAGCTGAGGCGCTCATTGTACGTTTGCAGACTTTTCGCCGCTACTGGACCTACTGGATCGACGCTTCCTGACGGGCCACGTCCAACGCCTTGTTGAACGCTTCCGACGTCCAGCTGGCACCGGCCACCTTGTCTACCTTGAGGTCTTTGAGCGGCTTGCCGTCCACCACGCCGTTGATGGCTTCGGCGAACGCATTCTGGTGCTTTTTGGAGATGGACGTGAACGGATGCCCGATAACCTCCACATTGGTGACGGTCTGATCTTTGACCGTCACATGCACGTCGATGGTGTCTTCGCCCACCGGCCCGTACTGGCCGTTGATCGAGTAGGTACCGTCGGCGTAGTTGCCGGTGTCTTGCTTGTCGGATGTAGTGCTGTTCGGATCGTCGGCATGGTTTTTGTCGTCCGAATCCGCAGAATCGCCGGAGTCGGTGGCGCTACCGCTGTTCTTCGAATTTTCTTCCTGCGATTGCACGCTTTCGCCGGAATTTCCGGCATATTCATCGTCCATCGGTGTCGCCGTGGGTTCGCCGCACGCCGACAGCAGCGCAAGGCTTGCCGCAGACAGTGCGATCACTTTGATCGCATTCGATGATTCGTTGCTCATGTTCGCTCCGTACGATTCGTCAGTGCTATGGCTTGGATTGTTCGGCTGATTTCAGCTTATTCCTCACCGCCGGTTTTCGCGGCTTTGGTCGGATCGGCGAAGCTGATGGCCGTCTCGCCGTTCTGTGCGCCTTCCGTAGTGGAACCGGTGTATGCCGGCTTGCCGCCCGCCTGCTCATAGACCTTCCGTGCGGCCTCATCATTCCACTTCTCGCCGACGAGCACGCCATGGTTGAGCATGATCTCGCGCTGGGCGCAGGATGCGACGAGCGCATCATGGGTCACGACGATGATGGTAGTGCCCTGCTCGTGCAGCTGACGGAACAGGTCAAGCACGATTTTCTCGTTCTTCTCATCCAAATTGCCGGTCGGTTCGTCCGCAAGAATCAGTTTCGGACAGTTGATGAGCGCACGTGCGATGCACACACGCTGCTGTTCGCCGCCGGAAAGCTGTCCGGGCAGATGGTGGGCACGCTCCTTCAGACCGACGCGCTCCAATGCTTCCAACGCCTGCTGCTCGTTGACTACGGAATGGTAGTACTGTGCCACCATCACGTTTTCCACAGCCGTCAGATGCGGTACCAGATAGAACTTCTGGAACACCAATCCGATCATGTTCTTGCGCACGTCGGCAAGCTGCTTGGCGTTCAAATCCTCCAACTTGCGGCCTTCCAGCATGACGGAACCCTTTGAAGGCGTGTCCATGCAGCCAATCATGTTCATCAGCGTGGTTTTGCCGGAACCCGACGAACCGACAATCGCAAGCCATTCACCTTGCGGAACGGTCAAAGTCAAATCGTCGACGGCACGCAAATCGCCGTAAATCTTGGAAATATGATCCAATTCAAGCAACGTATTCAACGTATGTTCGGAACTCATGATTATTCCTCCCTCAAAACGATGGCGGGGTCGATACGGGTTGCGCGGCGAACCGGCGGGATGGATGCGATGACGGCGATGAGCACGCTCAACAGCAGCGAAGCGACGCCCAACAGCCAGTTGAAGCCAATGGCACGTTCGAATACGGATACGCACAGCACGCGGGCCAGCAGGTAGCCGATGGCAGTGCCGATCAGGCCGCCAATCAGTCCGTAGATGGCGGATTCCACATAGAATTCGATGCCGATGGCGCGCGAGGATGCGCCTAACGCCTTGCGCAAGCCGATTTCGTTGCGTCGCTGAGACACGATGGAACTGATGGTGGTGCCCACGCCCACAAACGTCAGCACGAGCACGACCAGCGACACGATCCAGAACAGGGTTTGCAGCATGGCGATGATACGAGTGTCGGATGAGGTGATTTTGGTGACGGTCTGCGCTTTCACGCCGGTTGACGGATTCGCATTGATCGATTTGACGACATCGTTGAGTTCGCTGCCTACCGCATTGACGGAATATTCGATCACGTCCGCTCCGCGTTTGAAACCGGCCAGTTTGGCCACGTCAGCGTTGACCGCGTAGACGATTTCGTCTTCGCTGCCGCCCGTATCGACGATGCCTCCGACACGGAATTCAGTGCCGGTGTTCTCCATAATGTCGGACGAAACGCGGCCGTTTTCCGTGACTTGCGCTTCGGTTTGGCTAAGAGCGCCGGAATCCTGCGCATCGTCGGATGCGCGGTAGCCGATGGTTACGGTCGAACCGATGGAGACACCGAGCGCGTCTGCCACGTCACGGCCGAGCATCACGTTGCCTTTGCTGGGCCAATCGCCAGTCACGTTCCAATGATGGTTGAGCGCCTTCACGTCTTTGGTTGTGATGCCAGCCAGCGTGTATGGCGCAGAATTGATGCGCACGCTTTCATACCGGTAAGCGGCGGAACGGGCGCTGTACGAGCCTTTCACCATCTGGTTCAACGCTTTGACGGTATCGGTGTCGATGCCGTGGGACTTTTCGGCTGATTCGGACGGCGTGACGATAAGATTCGCGCCATACGCACGCATTTCCTCGTTCATCTGCTGTGGAACGGCAATACACGTCGCCGCAAGGCAGAACAGCGTGGCAGCGCCCACCATGGAGGCGATCACGGCCATAACGGCCCGCGAACGACGGCGGAACACCGCGCCCCACAGCATGGTGAAGAACATCTTGCGATTAGTCATCTCATGCCCCTTACGGACTGTCTTGAACTCACCTACCATGCAACACCTCCGCAGACGAACAGCACAGTGTGCCGTTCGTGACCGAGGCCGCAGCCGCGGCCGAGTTTACGGAACTCAAGTTGACATCAGCGGCCATGCAACACCTCCGCAGGTTTGAGTCCCAGAATCGAACGGATCGACGAGAACGAGGCGATCAGCACGGTAAGCGTCAGCAGCACAAACACCAGCACAAACACCATCGGACGCATCGTAATGCCGGAACCGAATACCACATGTCCCACAATCTGCGCAACACCGGAACCCAACAGCGCACCGACAATCGCACCAACCAACGAAATCACAGCCGTCTCAGCGAGCATCAGGCGAGAAACCGCACCATCGGTGGCACCAATCGCCTTCAGCAACGCCAATTCTGAACCGCGCTCACCAATCGAGGCGGCCATCAGATTCGCCACCGCGATAGCGGCCGCAACCAGCGAAAGCACGGTCATCAGCACCATCACCGCCTGCGTTTTCTGCAGCACATCGCCCTGTAATGCGGCCACCTGACGCACCTGCTTGGCTACGGAACCGGGAATGACCTCTTCGATCTGATAGGCGATGGACGAAGGGTACGCGGTGCAATACCATGTTTCCCACTCATCTTGCGTGAGCGCATTCGGATTCTTCGACGCCTTACGCGCCAAATCATTGTCTGGCGTGGTCAGAGCCTTGACTTCGATCTTGTCGATGGAATCAGGCAGATTCGCAAGCACCTGCGCGGTGGATGACGGAATGTACATCGCATTGTTGTCGCTATCGCCGGAATCGTAAATGCCGGTGATGGTGATCTGCTGCTTGTTACGGCTGCCATCGGCCGTGGTTTTGTAGAGGGTTACGGCATCTCCCTTGCCTACGCCGAGTTTGGATGCGAGCGTGGTGCCAATCAGGCCTTGCGCGCTATCGTCTTTCGGCCAGGAACCGTCAAGCTTCCACCACGAACGCATGCCGTTCATGCCCGCCACGGTGGATTCGCCGGAATCCATATGCAGGGTTTTGGCGAACCATGTGCCCACGATCGGCACGCTGGAAGCCTTGCAAGAGCTGGATTCCGCCGATTTGGACGCGCAGTTCACGTCAACATGGATATTAAGTTCAGGGGCAAAATTCGTGATGTTGAACGCCCAGAAGATGGTTTTGATCTTCGGTGTATCCGATTCCTTCAAAAATGTGGTCGGATCGGATTGGGAAGTGCCGGAAGCGCTGCTGTCAGCGTCACCATCCGTGTTGTACAGGTCGTTGACCACGGCATCAGCCTTGGGCTGCACGATAATGTTGGAACCATACGTCGACAGTTCGGCGTTCAGCTTGTCTCCAACGTCGAACACCACGCCCAGCATGGCCACGCTGACCGTGGCCGACAGGCACACGGTGACCGCGATCAGCAGTCTGCGTTTGAACTGTCTGCTGAACGAGCGGAAAATCATTCGAAAAAAGAACATGACTACCTCTTTCCGCTCACTGGAAATGCGTCGACAATGCGTCGAGCGTTGAAGTTTGGATTACGATTTTGCCGGATTCAACCTGATAATCGAACGGTACCGGATTGCATCCGCCCTTGAATCCGATAGTGGCGAGGTTGATGGCGACATCGCACTTCTTGCAGATGATCTTGCCATCCTTCTCGTAATAGCCCGCGTCACCGCAGTTATCGCATGCGTCAAGACCGACACCGTACGCTCCACCATTTTTCTTGATGATGATGAAACGCATCACCGTGCCGTCTTTCGCCTTATATTGGAAGCGATGCAGATGACCATCGTTGATCTGACTGAATTTGATGATGGCCACGCCGTCGCTCAGCGAATAATCCTCAGGCGGAGACAGCGTAATGACCTTCTTCGTTTGCGCCACACCATACGTGAGCGCGAACGTGATGCCGATCATCGCAACAAGGCTCCATGCGCCGGCCGCCTTCGCACGGCGACGGAACGCGATATGCGATCGCACAATGGCCTCGTTGGCACCTTCCGGCTTGATCTTGAAGCCCATCACAATGCTGGCAATCACCGGAATAATGAACACCAGCACCATGGCAATGGCCATATGACGCTGATGATTAATGCACCACACCAACGCCAGGAACGCTTCCGTAGGGAAATGAACAATGCGCTTGGACTGCAGAATCTGCGCAAGATCAGTGAAATGCGAAACAAACAGCAGCGCAATCAGCAGCAGCACGGCCGTGGTGAACGACCAACGAATCGCAGTGGAACGCATCGTACGGAAAATCAACGCTGCAACAATCGCAGTGGCCGCACCCAACGCGAAACCAAGCGCACGAAGGAGCATATCCGAAGTGAAGATCGGATCTCCCGGCTCCACGAAAATCGTCAAACGCAAAATAACATCAGGCAATGCACGGAAGGTGGTGGCGGCGATTGCAAGAGCTCCAATCGTATTCGCAATATCAAGCAACGCGCGATGATCATGCCAATTCGTAGTAATGCGACGTGCGAACAGCACAATAACGAACACCGCGATATCGAAAATCACGCAACACCACAATGTGGGGTAATTGACGAACGTACGCTGATTGATCACCGCGGACGCACGCAACGCGGCGAACACAATGGCACCCGCGAATCCGATAATGAAGCCCGCAAGACGCCAGTACGCGCTCAACGGCTTGTCACGCCCCTCACCGACCGTGAGCATCACGTTCAGCGCCATAATCAGCAAAGCCGGTGCCAGCGTTCCCTGCAACACCGTGACGTACTGCGTCAGCATCTCACACCTTTCGTCGTATATCCCTGTCAAAGCCTAGTGAATTCGGCACACAAAAGGAACCCCCTTACCAAGATTCCTCCAAAAGCGCGTTATCCCCCAAAAGCGTATCCCCTAAAACGCAAGAGAGCGGTTGCTTGGATGGTTGTTCGACCGTAGGCTCGGCCAAACGGCCTTGAGTGCGTCGAACGACTATCCAGGCAACCGCGAACGCCGTACCCATATTCGCGCTACTTGCATACGTTTCGCGATACGTGAACGGCGTTAACCACGAGTTGAATCTCAACATGAATTCAGGCTTACATCCAAACCATTTCGCTTGGCATGTGCCGGAACTCACGTTTCAGATCACCACTCCTGCGGGGTGTAGTTCCACTCCGGGAAAGTGACCTCGAGCGGCTCGGTCCAGAAGCGGCCCTTAACGCCGGTTTCCGGATCAACATGCAGCATCCAACCCTTCTTCTCCGGAGATTCGATCTTCAGCACGAGCTTGTAGGAGCCAGCCTCGTCAAGCTTGACGTTGGCGCCGTAGTGCGGGCCGTCGGAAGCGTTCATCTGCATGAAGGTACCGGAACCAACGGTCTCGTTGTTCGCGTTGTTGATGATCTCGTAGTTCACGGTCAGATCCGGCACGAAGTCGCCCTTGCCGTAGCCGAGCTCGGTGCCCTTCTCGTTGGCATGGATGTCGGCTTCCAGGTGGAAGGAAGCGTCGGCAGCCTTCAGGCCCATGCCGGACGGTTCCATATCGATCGGCTGGAAGTACACGGCGTTGACGGTCAGAGCGTCAACATCCTGATCGGAGTGCTTCTCGTCGACCTGAATCTCTTCGAAGCCGGCGCCGTTGCTGTCATCAGCGCTGGAATCGCTGGATTTGTCGGTGGTGTCCGAAGTGGAGGTGTCGGACTTGGCATCGGATGCGGAATCGTTGGAGTTGCCGCATGCGGACAGGGAGAAGGCCATGGAGCCGGCCAGCAGGATGCCGAGCAGGGCGGCGATCTTCTTATTCTTCATTGTTTTTTCTCTTCCTTTTCTTTGGTCCCTTGAGGAACGTTGGAAACTTATGGAAATCTCTAAATCTTTACTTGTGATTATTGATTGGCGCTTACTTAGCCTGTTCCGCCTGCGCGGCCAACTTCATCCTGTGTTTCTTGATGAAACCGACCACGAACAGCACAACCACCGCGATCGCGGCAATCACCTGTGCCGTAATCGTTTCGACGTACGGATACAAGCCGATCCAATCGTTAGTTGGCACGCTGCTCAAGTAGGTGCCTTCAATAAGATCACCCTCGATGAGCGCATGGATGCCGCCACCCGCGAAAATCACAACCAGCACGGCCATCAAAATCGAAGTGACGAGGAAGAACGGGCCGATCGGAATCTTCACCGAAGTGAATCGCAGAATCAGGAAGATGACGAGCAGCACCGCGGCGGCGGCCAGACCACCAACCCACATGCCGTGCGCATCCTGGCTCATGGAGTAGATGGACTCGTAGAAGATCACCGTTTCGGCGCCCTCACGGAACACGGCGAGGAAGCTCAGCATGGCAAGCGAGGTGATCATGCCCAAGCCCAGTCTCTGACCGGATTCGACCTTGCTTTGCGCGCCGGCCACAGCCGCTTCGGTCTTATTCCTGATGTAGTTGTTCCACGCTTCCACGGAGCTCTTGTTGAGCATCCAGTTGCTGGTCCACAGCAGCATGAGGGTGGCGATAAGCGCGCACACGCCTTCGGAAATCTCCTGGATCGGGCCGGAACCGCCGAACAGGAACGTGAAGAGCACGGCGATCAAACCGGAACCGGCCAAACCTGCGACCACGCCAAGGTAGATCCACTTGGTGAAACGCTTGTTGCCGGACTTCACCAGGTAGGCGATCACTGCGGCCACCACCAGCAGCGCTTCGAGGCCCTCACGGATTAGAATGAGGAACGCCTGGCCTGCGGAGCTGGTGACGAGCTTGGTGAAGCCGTTGACATTGCCGGACGCGCCACCGTCAAGGGTGGCCGCGTCTTCCACGAGCCAGCTCTTCAAATCGTCGACATGCTGCTTGATTTCCTTGTCGGAACCGCCGTCGCGCATGATCTTACGAGTCATCTTGAACTGGTATTCGACCTGCGAAACACGATCGCCGGAAATCACGTTCATCACGTTCTTTTCGAAGCCGAGTTTCTCGTAGTACTGGTAGTAGGCGTTGTTGACCAGCGTGGAGCCTTCGTTGCCCTTGCCGGAAGCGGCGGCTTCGTACGCCTGATCGAGAATGACGGTCATTTCGCCGGCAACGTCACTCCACGTGCGGTCGCCTTTGCCTTTGGAAGAATTCTTCTTGGCCGCGTCGAGCTTCTTGCGCTCTTCCGCGGTTTGCGCGGCACGCTGCTTCGCGTATTCCTTAGGATTGGCGAGGTCTGCGTTCATGTCGAGCGTTTGCGCGGTTGCGTTGATTTCGGCGGTCAGCGCGTCGATTTTGGCTGCAATGGCGTCGCCTTGGTCCTGCTGGTAGGCAAGACCTTCAAGATCGGTGAATTGCTGCAGCAGTTCCTTCTGCTTGTCAGCGCTGATTGTGTCATTGACGACCTTCGAAAAATTGGACGCGTCGTAGCCAATCCAATGCGCGGTCTGAAAATCAGTGCCAGCCTGACCGTAATTGCCGTCATTGTAGTCTTTTTCGGCGGTCGCAAGCTGGTCTTCGATGTTCTTCGCAGCGGCAGCCCAGGAATCAAAATTCGTTTGACTGTCATCGGCGGCGATTGCCGACTGCGGGACCACGGTAGTCGCGAAAAGCGTGGTCAATGCGATCAGCAATGCCGCGATGAACGCGACAAGGCGACCGAACGCACCTGTAGCCCGCTGCGTATCGCAGGATGACATAAGACCGCTTCCTCTCTCAGCCGTTCATAATCCGATTCGCATGTGCGCCATCTTTGCCGTACGCACAGTGCGCACCGACTTCACAAGATAGAACGAAAAAAATTGAAATAACAGTCTTGATTTTTTGGCAGTTTTGTTGTAAACACCCATAAAACGTTGGAATTCCGCCATTCTTATTTTCTGCGATCCGCGCGCGTCGTCTCACATAGTGATTTTTTGAGGCGCTTTCGCCGTTCCTCTCCATGCATATTCGTGCGATTGGAAGATTCGGGAATTGGGAGATTTGGGATGGAGCTGGACTTTCTGACCTCACGATTCCGCCCTGGTGACCTCACGATTCCGAAAAAGCAACGAAAAACAAAATCGTGAGGTCAGCGGGCGCATGGACGGAATCAGGATTCGAGCACGTCAAGCACCTTGCGTTCGTTGTAGAACGCGAACACCACACCGCCGATGCCGCACAATACCGCGGCGCAAACAGCCGCAATACGATAGCCGGCGCCCGACGCCATGCCAATCGTGCTCACGCCGGTAAACAGCAGCATCGCCACCGACTGACCCATCTTCATCGCAAACGTGCGAGCCGCATAGAACATGCCCTGACGATCCTGACCGGTCGTTTTCGAGCTCGCGTCGGCAATATTCGCGACAATCGCCTGCGGAAGAATGCCGAACGCGGCCATCGGAATCGCGCCGACAATCGAGAGAATCAAGCCCTGCGCCATCGTCGGAATCGCAGCGAGCAGACCGGAACCAAGCGCGCCCGCAAACGCGAACGCACATGTGAAAATCACGAAAGCGACCAGCAGAATCCGCTTCTTGCCAACACGATTCGCCAATACATTCACCGGCATGTAGAACAGCACCGACACTGCGGTCATGAGCACGAAATAGATGGTGGTCGTGGTCTCGGGAAGTTTGAGCAGGCTTGTCACGAAGAACGGCAAACCAGTCTGGAATGTAGTGATCGCAACCCAATAGACCACGTCGGAGCAGACGAACTTGCGGAATTCGCCGTCGCCGAACGTCTGCTTCAACGATTCAATGGTCGATTCGGACGTGGGCTGCGAGTTGACGTAATCGCGTTCCTTGATGGTGAGCGGCGGAACCAGCATGCACACGAATGCGATGGCCGCCATGATGGTGAACGTCAAACGAATGGCGTTCACACGCCCCAAGCCCGGCACGAAACCAGCCCAAATCACCGGTGCCACGTACGCAATGGCGGTGCCGGCCACCCACGTGAACGAAATGGCGGTGGAGATGGTGAGCTGCTGTTTGGAATCGTGACCAAGCTCGGCGATCAGCGCGTTGTAGGGCGTGCAGTAGAACGTAAGCGCAATGTAGTAGCCGATCACCGTGACGAACAGGAACGCGCCGTTGATCCAGCTCGTATCGTTGATTGGACTCCAAAACACCAGCACGGTGACGAGGGCGAGCGGAAGGGCCGCAAATTTGAGGAACGGCATACGACGACCGGATTTTGATGTGCAACGGTCGGAAAGACTTGCCACGGCCGGATCCACGAATGCGTCGAAGAAGCGGGCGAACGCGGTGATGCCGCCGACCACTGTCACTATGCCAAGCACGGCAAGACCCTGCGGTACGAACACGGTTTGCCCTTGCGAAATGGTTTCGTTGTCAGGCTGGTAGAAGTAGACAAGCCAATTCGAAATAATGCCGGAAAGTAGCGCCCAGCCGAATTGGCCGACGGCGAAAGCCCAGACTTTGGGCATCGGCAGGCTCTTCACCGTTTTTGTTGTGCGCGTGGCTGTGTTTACGTTCGTGACCGTACCTGCGTTATCGACGTGCCCCATACCAACCTCCCTGTTGACACCCTGCCGGCAACTGTACCATGCGCCCCATCGCGAAAGTCCCATTTCCCCAGTAGCTGGAGGAAATGGGCGGGTAGCATCGGAAGCATGGATTTTTTGGGGCAGCGCATGCCGTATGTTACGGCGTTTTCCAAGGCACTCGGCACCGGCATGATGATTTCCGTGGATTCGCCGATCGACGACAAGGTGCGTTCCGCAATGGAATCGCTCATTGAGGATTACGAACACGTGCTGTCTCGATTCCGCAATGATTCGCTGATTGCGGCGATCGGCAAGGCCGAGCATGGCGGAAGTTTCGATTTTCCGGATTGGTGCGCGCCGCTGTTCGATCTGTATGATGCGCTATTTTCCGCCACTTCCGGCGCAATCGATCCGTGCGTCGGCGAGGATTTGATCCGACTTGGATACGATGCGTCGCTGAGTTTCACGGTTACACAAGATGCGCCCGAACATTTGGGCGCATTGCGCGGACGCGCCGTTTGGGGACGCGATGTGACCCGCCACGGAACCACATTGGTAACGCATGAGCCGGTGCAGTTGGATTTCGGCGCCTGCGGCAAAGGCTATCTTGTCGATTTGCTTGGGCGCATGTTGCGGTCGACACAGTTTGTGATTGATGCGGGAGGTGATTTGCTGATTCATGCGGAACAGCCTATTTCCGTCGCACTTGAGGATCCGGAAGATTCATCTCGTGCGATTGGAGTTGCGCACATCGTAAATGGTGCATTGTGCGCGAGCGCACCCAGCCGACGCCACTGGAACGTGGCAGTCAACGAGCGCACCCAAATCGCCATTCATCATCTGCTCAATGCCATCGACGGACTGCCCGCGCAACAAACCGAAGCCAGCTGGGCATACGTTCCAGCAAACGCAACGCCCGACATTGCGCACGACTACCCCGCCGCCGTCGCGGACGGCCTGGCCACAGCCTTGTTCGTTTCCGACGCAACGCAATTGCAGCGCACGTTCGATTTCGCATACGCAACATTGAACGAATCCCGTCAAATCGCAGCCAGCCGCAACTTCCCGGCCGAACTCTTCCTGCGATCCGCATAACAGCCGAATAACAGCCGAAATAAACAAAGACCGCACGCCTTTGTGGACGTGCGGCTCCTGTGAATCAGCCAACCAAAACGGCGAATCAGTCGGCGAGGGCGAACTGGCTGTTGTAGATGTCGGCGTAGAAACCGCCCTTGGCGAGCAGCTCCTCATGCGTGCCGCTTTCCACAATGTCGCCATGGTTCATGACCAAAATCATGTCCGCATCGCGGATGGTGGACAGGCGATGCGCGATCACGAACGACGTACGGTCCACGGTCAGCGCGTCCATGGCCTTCTGAATCAGCTCTTCCGTACGCGTATCGACCGAAGAGGTGGCCTCGTCGAGAATCAGAATCGGCGCATCCTCAACCATGGCTCGCGCAATGGTGAGCAACTGCTTCTGACCCTGCGAAAGCGTGGCCTTGTCGTCAAGCACTGTGTCATAGCCATTCGGCAGCGACATGATGTAGTGATGCAGACCCACGGCCTTGCATGCGTCCTCGATCTGCTTGTCGGTGACGCCCGGCTTCGAATACGCAATGTTTTCACGCACCGTTCCACGGAACACCCACGTATCCTGCAATACCATGGAGAACTGGTCATGCACGTTCCAGCGTGGCACGGACTTCGTATCCACACCATCAATCGCAATCGAACCGCCCGAAATCTCATAGAAACGCATCAGCAGATTCACCATCGTGGTCTTGCCGGCACCGGTCGGACCAACAATCGCAACCTTCTGACCGGACTTCACCGAAGCGGAGAAATCGTTGATGATCGTCTTGCTCGGATCGTAACCGAACTTCACATGACTGAACTCAACGTCACCGCGCACCGGTTTGCCGTTCACGCCGAGCAGCGCCTGCTTGTCGGATTCGTCGGCCATCTCCGGCTCTTCAAGGAAGCCAAACACGCGCTCGGAAGCGGCCGCGCAACGCTGCAGGTTCTGGAATGCCTGCGCGAACTGGGAAAGCGGCTGGGTGAACAGTCGAATGTACATCATGAACGCAACGATCACACCAAACTCGATCTTGCCATCCATCGCAAGCACAGCGCCAACCACGCACACAACCACGTAACCGAAATTGCCGACGAAATTCATCAACGGCATCATCAGGCCGGAAAGGAACTGGCTCTTCCATCCCGAATCGTACAAATCGCCGTTGTACTTTTCGAACGCGCGAATCGAATCAGCCTCGCCGCAATACGCCTTGACCACGGTGTGTCCGGCATACATCTCTTCGACGTGACCGTTGACATCACCCAACGCGATCTGCTGGCGCGAGAAGTACTTCTGCGAAACCTTCATGATCACACCCATGATGAGCAGGCCAACCAGGCTGGAAACGATGGCGCACACCGTCATAATCACATTGTTGTAGAACATCATGATGAGCGCGCCCACGAACAGCGTGACCGACGTGATCAGCGAGCCGACCGACTGGCCGAGCGTCTGGCCGATGGCGTCCACATCGTTGGTGATGCGGCTGAGCACATCGCCGTAGCTGACCTTGTCGAAATACTTGAGCGGCAGCTTGTTGATCTTCACGCTGATGGCTTCGCGCAGCTCCTGTGCGGTGCGCTGCGTGACGTTCGCCATCATCCAGCTTTGCACGTAGCACAGCACCGCGTACCCCACATACAGCGCCACCAGCAGCCATGCGATGTGCGTGACCGCGTTCATATCGATCGCACCGAGCACCGGCTTGCCGTTGACTAGCGCAGGCAGGCCTTTGGCGATCTCGTTGGTCATGTCCTTGAGCTTGTCCGGACCGACGATCTGGCATACCGTGCCGATCGCGCCCAATACGAGCGCCACAATGATGGCGGGAATGTAGTGGCGGCAGAAATGCACCAGTTTCTTCATCACACCACCGAAATCCTGCGGTTTTTCAACAGCTCCGCGACCGCGTCCCATAGGTCCTCTTGGCATATCAGCGACCCTCGCTTTCGTTCAATTCGCTTTCGACGGACGGCTTGCCGGTTTCAATCGGTTTGCCGGTTTCGCCCGGCAGCTTGCTTTCGCCCGACTTGCCGCCGTTCAATTCGTCTTCGCTCAGCTGAGACTGCGCGATCTGACGGTACACATCGCAGTTTTCCAGCAGTTCGCTGTGCGTGCCCTGGCCGACCACCTTGCCGTCGTCGAGCACCACGATGCGGTCGGCATCCATGATGGTACCGATGCGCTGCGCGACGATTAGTTTGGTGGAATCCTTCGCTTCCTTGGCGAGCGCGTCGCGTACGGCACGATCGGTTTTGAAATCAAGTGCGGAGAAGGAATCGTCGAAAATCAGGATTTCCGGATGACGATAGACGGCACGTGCAATCGACAGACGCTGTTTCTGCCCGCCCGACACGTTCGATCCACCCTGCGAAATCGCGGAATCGTACTGCTTTTCCTTGGTTGCGATGAATTCGGTCGCCTGCGCGACTTCACATGCGTTGCGCACGTCGGCGCGCTGTTCCGAAGTGAGTGTGCGATGCTCGTTTTGCGTTGCGATCAGCTCTTTTTCGCGCTTTCTGCCGGCCGCGGTCGAGGTATCGGCCATGTCGACGATGCCGGCATCGGTGGTATCGAGCGGATTGTCGCCATAGCTGACATTGGATGCGATCGTTCCTTTGAACAGGAAGGATTGTTGCGGCACATATCCGATTCTGTCTCGTAATGCCTTGAGCGTGTAGTCGCGCACGTTAACGCCGTCGACGAGCACCTCGCCTTGCGTCGCGTCATAGAAACGCGGCACGAGATTGATGAGCGAGGATTTGCCGGAGCCGGTGGAACCGATGAACGCCACGGTTTCGCCCTTCTTGGCGGTAAAGTTGATGCCTTCGAGCATGGCTTCGCGCGAATCCGGGTAAGTGAAGCACACGTTGCGGAATTCGATTTCGCCCTGCTTGCCCGCTTCGCCGGCGTCGCTGCGGGTGCCGTCGGTGATCAGCGGTTCGGTGTCGAGCACTTCGAGCACGCGCTGTGCGGACACGTCCGCTCGCGGCCACAGCACGAACACCATGCTCATCAGCAGGAAGCTCATGATCACCTGCACGGAGTAGCTGGAGAACACCACCATGTTGGAGAAGGTGGTGAGCTTGTCGGCCGCGTCGGCGGCGTCGATCAGGTAGGCGCCGATCCAGTACACGGCAAGCATAAGACCGTTCATGATGGTGTTCATCAACGGCATCATGAAGGCCATGGCACGGTTGGTGAACAGCTGGGTGTCGGTGAGTTCCTTGTTGGCCTTGGTGAACTTGGCTTCCTGGTAATCCTCGGCATTGTAGGCGCGCACCACGCGCAGGCCGGTGAGGTTCTCGCGCGCCACAAGGTTGATGTTATCGGTCAGTCGCTGCATGGACTTGAACTTCGGCATGACGAGAACCATGAGGATCGTAATGGAGACCAGCAGCACCACTACCGCGATGCCGGTGGCGAGCGTCCATTCGAGACCGTCTCCCGCAATCTTGCAGACGGCCCAAACCGCCATAATCGGCGATTTCACAATCATCATCAATCCCATGGTGATGAACATCTGAATCTGCGTAATATCGTTCGTGGAACGCGTAATCAGCGAGGCTGTGGAGAATCGGCTCATTTCAGCCGGTCCGAACGATTCTACCTTGCGGAATTCCATGGAACGCAGACGCTGGCTGAACGATGCGCCGATGCGTGCCGCGAAATAGCCGGTGATGATGGCGCATGCTGCCGATCCAAGCGAAATAAGCAGCATTTTGCCGCCGGCGATCCAAATATCGTGCATCTCGCTGCCGGGGGTTTCCACGAGGGTGGTGATGTCGGACATGTAGTCCGGCAGGGTCAGGTCAAGCCAGATCTGCCCGACGATGCTGACCAGTGCGATGAGCATCTGGCCTATCTCCGCTTTGGAGAGGTATCGCATAATGCGGAACATGCTTGGATTCCTTCTCTTGTGTTGCGTTTGAAGTTTTTGCGATTGATGGATTGGTTGGATCAACTACATGAGTTGATCGAATTGCGATTAATGATTTACATAAGTCCTATTGAATTGTCTTACGATATTTAATTACTTACAGTGTAAGACAATCTCATATTTCTGTGTATTTGCTGAGAGCGATTCTTCTCAACTCGGTCGCGCGCGGCCAACATATACCATTCGCGACACACTCAAGGCCGTTTGGCCAAGCTTACAGTCGCGAACGGCACATGTGAGGCGCACGCTTACGTGGTGGGCAGTCCCTACGCAGGATCTTCAGATTCGGCTTTTGCGAAGGCTTGCTTTACTTCTTCGGCGGTGGGGCGGGGCTGGCCAGGGATGCAGATGGTCATGTATGTGGCAAATTCCTCGGTAAGATCCACGAATTCGCGCGTGCGACGCTCCCCCATCTGCGAAAAGACCCAGCAGACGGCGTCGCGCATATCCTCGCGCTGCTGCTTGGCCTTCGCCCGCCCCTGCTCGGTAAGATTCACATGCACAATGCGTCGGTCGTTGGGATCGACCTCACGCTCAATCAGACCCTTTTTTTCCAGCGCAGCCAGCAGTGTGGAGATCCTGCCCGACGTGACCTTCAACGCGGTAGCCAACTGCGAGGGCGTTTGCGCGCCCTTGAACTCAAGCTCGCGAATAATGAATGGCTCGCCCTTGGAATCACGCGACATCGCCTGCTGCATCTGAGACTTCTTACCCCAGACCACTTTCATCAGCTTGTCAAACGACTCCCGCTCGAAGCCCACGCTTCACCTCGCCTTATTCGATGCCCATCAGTTATGTCTCGATAATATCTTTTACTGTAAACATTTTTTCGATCGCAACGTGCAAGTACAGGAAAACGCCCAAAAAAGGAAACGATAATCATCAAGGAAGAATCGCGAGTTCTTCTTGAGTGAGCTGAAGTTGCGTCGCAGCGAAGGAATCATTGATTTCCTGCGGATTACGAGCGCTGGGAATAGTGAACAGACGCTCGTAACGGGTCAATTCCCACGCCAGCACCACGCGCTGGTAGGAGCAGCCACGTTGCGCGGCAACCGCTCGGAACGGATCGTACGCGCTCTGATCGAACGTATCGAGGAATCCGCCGAGCGGCGACCAACAGACGAACGCGAGCCCCAATTCGGCGCAATGCTCCATCGTATGTTCCGGATCGGGATGCGACGGCGAGAACTGGTTTTGCACGGCAACCAATCCGCTGCCAATAATGCTGCGTGCAAGGTCGATCTGCTCGTTATTCACACGGGAGATGCCCGCATATTTGATCACGCCTTCGTCGAGCAGCTGTTTCAACGCGCCGCATTGGTCTTCGTAAGGAACCGCGGGATCGGGGCCATGCGAATACAGCAGGTCGAGCGTATCGACGCCCAAGTGCAGCGCGGACTCCTTGGCGTCACGAATCATGGTTTCGGGGCGGGAGTCGGCAATCCAACCGTAGCGGCTGCCTTCGGCCTGCAAACGCTGGCTTTGCGGGCGGCTCTCATCAGCGCCCACCGAATGCGTACCGTCAGTGGCCGCGACCGCTTCGCAAGTACGGCGATACCCGGTTTTGGTGGCGACGAGCACTTCATCTCGGGGGCCATCCCACAAAGCGAGCGCATCACACACCAACTTTTCGCCGTAGCCAAGGTCTTCCGCAGTGCCGGTGCCGGGCTCGCTCGGCAGATAATATGACCAAGCCGTGTCCAAATAGCGGACACCCGCGTCCAAACCGGCATGAATCGTACGAATCGCGGTATCGCGATCCGGACGCCCCTCAATCGCCAAAGCCATCGTTCCCATACCAAGCCGAGGAATCGTAAATCCTGCCAACTCACCGTTCATCATCATCTTCCCCTTCCTTCCAAGAACATAGCCGATTCGTACACGTTCATCTCAAGACTAACCCAACGTGAACCGGCGCAAGCTTGTCGGGCGCGTGCGCGAAGATGAAGGCACAACCGAACGGGAGCCGAAAGGCTGAGAGGGAGCTCACGGAGCTTCGACCGAGGACTTGATGCGGGTAATGCCGCCGTAAGGAGACGGGTTGTTCACGCCGCAAGGCGTATCTCATCTTCCGTTCGCGATAACCGAATATCGCGTGATTAGGGTCACGGAGGGGCGCACCACCTCATAGGGTACGGTTCCTTCGGCGACCCTTTTTCGTACCAACCTTGAGTGTCCGATTCTGCAGAAACGGACGCACAAGCGGCTCAAATAAGCAACTAAGTGTCCGATTCACCAGAAACGGACATCCGTGGACTGAAATAGATGCCGTGCGTGTCCGATTCTGCAGAATCGGACATTTAAAGACCAAAAATGAACCTCCGGATGTCCGATTCACCAGAAACGGACATTTGGAGTGCAGGAAGCATGTGTCACGACAGACACAGAAGGGAACCGCAATGATCATCAACGGTAAGGAAGAGAACATCGCCACGCCGATCACCGTGGCCGAACTGATCGAAAGCAAAGGCCTGCGCGCCGACCGCGTGGCTGTCGAGCTCAACGGCGAAATCGTGCCTCGCACCCAGCGTGCGCAGACGCAGCTCAAGGGCACCGATACGTTGGAAATCGTCACGTTCGTGCAGGGCGGCTGAACCACTTTCAAAGTTTCTTGCGATTACGACCGGCGCAATACACGCGCAACAATCGCAAGAACATACAAAACACGACCAACCCGGCAAAAACAACGCATGAACGGAAAACGAGAATACGAGAACAACCATGACTTTTGAACCATCCGCATCGCAGGCGCAGATCGACGCCCGCCAGCACGCTTTCGACAACCAGCCCGACCCCACCACGCTCGTCAGCCGCGAAGAAATCCGCGCAGCCCTGCTCGACCGCCATACCGCAGCCACGCAAGACAAGCTCGACGCGGCGCACGTGGCCATTTGCGGCTGCGGCGGCCTCGGATCGACCATTGCGGTGGCGTTGACCCGCATTGGCGTCGGTCACCTGCATTTGATTGATTTTGATCGCGTGGATATGACGAATCTGAATCGTCAGCAGTATTTTTTGAAGGATCTTGGGCAGTACAAGACGGAAGCATTGCGCAGCAACTTGCGTCAGATCAATCCTTTTATCGATATCACCATTGATACCGTGAAAGTGACCGACGAGAACGTGCCGACACTGTTCGGCAATGAAGACATTATTTGCGAAGCGTTCGACGTGCCGGAAAACAAGACGATGCTGGTGAATGCCGTGCTTGAGAATCTGCCAAATAAGAAGCTGGTGAGCGCCTCTGGAATGGCGGGATTCCGCAGTTCCAATTTGGTGAATACTCGTCGCGTTTCGAAGAATTTCTACTTCTGCGGCGATGGCGAAACCGCTCCGGTGCCGGGCGCTGGTCTGATGGCACCGCGCGTAGGTGTAGTCGCCTGCCATGAAGCCAATATGATCACTCGCTTGATTCTTGGCGAAGAAGACGCCTGACAGCGAAACGCAAACACAAACGCAATTGCAATTGCAATTGCAGTCGCAAATCGCAACAAATGACACAACACTGATCGCATAGTAAGGATTAACTATGAGCACCGAAAACACGATCACCACCGCGGAAAAGGACTTCGCGGCAGCACCGAACGCCACGCTCGACGAGCTGGTCGGCACCACCACGAACACCGCACTGCTGCCGGAACCGGATGCGCACGCATATGACGAAATCGCCACCGGCGACGCCGATCCGTTGATCCTCGGCGGACACAAGTTCACGAGCCGCTTCATCCTCGGTTCCGGCCGCTACGATCTGAACCTCATCAAGGCGACCATTGAGAACGCAGGCACGCAGATCGTCACCATGGCGTTGCGTCGCTGCCGCACCACCGAAAACAATCTGCTCGACTACATTCCGAAGGGCATTACCATGCTGCCGAACACGTCCGGCGCACGCAATGCCGAGGAAGCGGTGCGTATTGCACGTCTCGCCCGCGAAGTGTGCCAGACGGACTTCGTGAAGGTGGAAATCGAACATGAGGCGAAGTATCTGCTGCCCGACAATGAGGAAACCATCAAAGCCACGAAACAGCTAGCAAAAGAAGGCTTCGTGGTCATGCCGTACATGTTCCCCGATCCGATTGCGGCGAAGCGTCTTGAAGACGCGGGCGCTGCTTGCGTGATGCCTCTCGGCGCGATGATCGGCTCGAATAAGGGCCTGCGTGCACGCGATTTCATTGAAGTGATCATTAAGAACTCCAATGTTCCGGTGATCATCGACGCTGGTATTGGACGTCCGAGCCAGGCTGCGGAAGCCATGGAAATGGGCGCGGACGCGGTGATGGCATACACGGCCATCGCTTCCGCCGGCAATATTCCGCTGATGGCACGCGCGTTCAAGAAGGCGATCGAAGCGGGTCGTGAAGCGTATTTGTCTGGCTTGGGCAAGGTTACGGAAGATCATGCCGTGCCGTCCAGTCCGACGAACGAGGCCGACTACATCAGCTGATTTGCGCTGGATCCCGTAATGGGGATTCGCGCAAAGACCATGCTGAAAGGGGCGTTTGCCGAACGTACGTGATGCACTCACGTTCGGCAAACGCCCCTTACTTGTATCCTGCGTTACCTGCAAACGCTACTGCTGCAAGGCTTCCTTAAGATCGCGATTCTGGAATCGTTCGTGTAGCAGGCAATATCCGCCAAACGCAACCAGCCAAATCAGACCGGCAATCGCAGAACCAATCGTGTCCGTCGACAGGAACAACGTGACATACACGAGCACAAAGAACGCGATCGCAATCCAATCAAACACCTGCCAAGCGGGCATGACGAAACCGTCCGGCAGAAAATCGCTGCTCTGACGATACCTGTGGTGGGCGAGCATCGTCAGCACGTAAATGAAAATCACCACAGCGCTGGCGGCCGAAGCGAATAGCACGAACGCGCCGGAAATACCCGGAATCGCGTTGATGATCGGGGAGAACAGAATCATGCAACCCGAAACGACAATCGCCTTCGCAGGCACCTTGTGGTCGGAAACCTCAGCCAAACGCGCCATCGCAGGCGACTCGGAATCCGAAGCGAGCTGATACAAGTGGCGTCCGGCCGAATAAATCAGCGAATTCAATGCCGACGCGGCAGCCGTAATCACCACGAAGAACACCAGTGCGGCGGCCCAATCAAGACCCGCATATTTGAACACCATGATGAACGGCGAGCCGAACGAACCGTCGGAATTCTCGTGGAAGTTACGCCAGGGCACAATAGCCATGATCGCGATCAGCGCGCCCACGTAGAAAATCAGAATACGCATGATCAGCTCGTTCACGGCCTTCGGCAGCACCTCGCGCGGATTCTGCGTTTCCGACACCGTGACACCCACGAATTCGATGAGCTGGTAGGCGAAGAACACCATTTGGAAGCTCATGAAGAAGTTCATCCAGCCGTTCGGCGCGAGCTGGAAGCCGTCGGTGATGTTCGTGAGGCTCACCGTGGCGCCCGACACCGTGCCGTCCACGCCTTCGATGTGCGTGGCGGGGTAGCTGAAGCCGATGATCAGCATCACGATGGCGGTGACGATCAGGCCGACGATCAGCGTGATCTTGATCATGGAGAACCAGAATTCCGCCTCGCCGAACACTTTCACCGCAATCAGATTGATGCCAGTGAGCGCTACGAGGAAGCATAGTTCGATCAACCACTTCCACGAGTTCAGGTCTATGCCGAATGTGCCGAAGAACGTTACGAAATATGTGCTTACGGCGGTGATTTCGGTCATGCCGGTCAGAATGAGCACGATCCAATACGTCCAGCCGGCGAACTTGCCCCACCCGCGGCCGAGATAGCGCGTGATGAAGTTGATGAACGTGTGCTGGCTGGGGTCGCTGTACATCATTTCGCCGATGGCGCGCATCAGCAGGAACATGATCAGGCCGACGCCGATGTACACGAAAATGATGCTCGGGCCGGTCAGTGCGATCGACTTACCGGAGCCTAGGAACAGGCCGGTGCCTATGGTGCCTCCGATGGCGATGAACTGGACGTGGCGGTTTTTCAGGCCTCGCTCCATTTCGTTGCTTTGGTCGAGGCTTTCGACGGATTTGATGTGCGCGGTTTCCGTCGCGTCGGACGTGCTTGTACCGGTTTTTTCGGTTTTCGTATTCCCAAAAGTCATAATGTTCACACCCTACCGCGGGAGCCGCACAATCTCCGCCATTGTTCGCACCGCGAAACACACCCATATGCCTTATATGTGGCAGATTCGCATCTTTTCCAAAACTAATTTTCACTATATGTGGCAGACCATCTTGAATGCAAGGTAGTTAGAGGGGATAAATCATACCCTCTAACCTCTTTTTTCCGCGGGACTCTGCCACATATAGCGCAAACCATATTTGCCGCATGCCAGATGGGGGCATTTTATGCAAATCGCGGGGTAGCCTGCCCGAAACTCCACATGTCAATCAAGCAGACGAATGGTTTTAGTTGTCAACGGTCGGGGATGGGATCGCCTTGTTGAGCTTGTCGAGCAAGGAAGCGTTGGCGCGTTCCAGCTCGTCGATGCGGCGTGCCTGTTGCTTGATGATGACAAGCGCCGTCTCGCTGTCAAGACCGTTGCCCGTACTGAGAGGTGCAGGCGGCACGGCGATGGAAGCCGCACCGGATGGGACGGACACGTCAGTGGATATATACCCCCCCCGACACGCTCGCCCCGTCCAGCGAATTCGGAGCATTTCCAATATTTGCCTTATCGGGATTGACGATTCCTGCGATGTCGTCGAGTTTCTCCTTGCGTGTCACCGCATGAACATACAGGTTGACGAGCTCCGTAATGATTTCGCCGTTGCTCATGTTACTGCTACCGTTCACGGATTTGAGGACGGCAGCCTTCCAACGCGCCACACTTCGTTCTATACGTTTATACCCAATCAGTTCCGGCGGCAATCCCGCCTCGCGGAAGATTTTGGTCGGCGATTCCCCCGCAAGATACCGTATGACACACACCTGTTTGAACGCGTTGGAGTACGTGATGCGGTCTTTCGATACGTTGGCCACCGCCGGCAGATTCCGCAACATTTGGAGCTCGTCCATGCTGAATGATCCTCCACCACGCATCGTTTTACCCCCTTTGCTATACCCCGTAATGAAGCAAGTGTATATCCGACTTCTCACAAGCAGCTTTTCAAATATTGCTGACCGTATATTACTTCAACCGGTCGGGCACACGTCAATGCGGGCGATTATGGAACATCCACAACCGCCCGCATTGACTTTTATTGTGCGTGAGTCAATTCACAACTCATTCACGTCGAACACGCGCTCAGTACATGCGGCGACGGCTCTTGACCGCCACGGCAACACCGGCACCGCCCACCAGCAACGCCACGACGGTGAACAACACGGTTCCCGCGGCACCGGTCAGCGGCAGCTGAGTGACATTCTTCACATTCAGCACGGTAGCGGTGGCATTCGCAGTGGTGTCATCGTTCGGCTGGACCTGATGAAGGGCATCCGGTACGAAAGTGACGAGACCTTCACCTGTGATCTCCACATTGAAAGTGACCCTGAAGTTCTGGGCGTAGCCGGTCGGAGCCTGAGTCTCCACAACCGTGTAGGTTCCTGCCGCAAGACCCGCGACCTCCACCAAACCATCATTCCCAGTAATGAACTTCTTGGCATCATTCTGATTGGAAACAAACGACCACGCACCGCCCTCAGCCTGCTTAAGGAACTTGCCCTCCGCATTCTTGACAACGAACTCGGCGCCGGCTAGAGGCTTGGCCTCATTCCCTTCCTTGCCAATCTTCGTGAACTTGAAACCGTAGGTCTTAAGGGTAGTCTTACCTTCACCGCTGGTGCCATGTTTGGTGGTGATTGTAGCCTTATTGTCCACACTGCCGTTCAAGCCATTCAGCGCATCCTTGGTAACGGTGCCCTGATACATCACGACGATCGTCCTATCAGCCAGCGTTGTGGCATCGTCAAAATGGATGGTCGTGGTGGTGCCGGATTGAGCATTGCCTTCCTGCGTTATCGTGTACAGACTGGGATCCACAGTAGTATGATCCCCGAACTGGACCTTGAAGGCACTCGTTGCCGCAATCTGCAAACCTTTGGACGCGGTATCGGTAATAGTAAAGGGGTACACATCCCAGCCAGCCGCAGCATGAGGAACGTCCGCGGCCACAGTGAAGTCCACGGTGTCGCCCACCTTTACGCTCTTACCGTTCACGTCCACGTCATTCATCCGGGCGAACTTGAGCGGCTTGTCGGTCGGATTCGCGTTCTTCGCGTTGAACTGGCCTTCAGTCGTGATGTTGCCCTGACCGGTCTTCGCATCGGCCGTAATCTTCAGATTGGACAGTCCGCTGACGGTGGTGGCCACCACAGCCGGCGTGCCCAACGTCGCAGTCGTTTCGCCAGCCTTGGTGAACATATCCTTCACCAGATACCAGCCTTCTCCGTCCACATTGACCGCCTGACTCGTATTTGCCTGATCCTTGGTTACGGTCAGGCCAGTACCATCAGGTCCTGCCGGCGGAGTAATCCCAGCCAAGGTCTTGGCAAAGACACGGAGCTGATCCGCAGTGAACGTCGCCACATAGGCGGCTGGATTATCCCTATACTCTGCCGGAATACCGTTATTGCCTTCATCAGCTGCGTCAGCAGCGGTGGTCACAGCTCCCTTCCATGCGTCAACCGTTTTCACTTCGACCGAGCCATTGCCAGGATTCTCAAACGTGGCAAACTTGTACGGTGTGTACGTATGGCCTTCCTGCGCACGGTTAACTTGTAGCAACGGAGTTGCAGGGGCATCATCAGCCTGCGCACTGGCGACGCCCAGCGCCATGCCGCTCAGCAGCGTTGCCGCAGCGGCCAGCCCTGCGAAAAGCTTCCTCATCTTCATGAGAATCTCCTCTTCCTAATTGTTGGTTACTGTGTTCTGCAATCGCGGGAGGCGGGAACCCAACATGCCCCCGCGATCCGCAAATCCTGTGTTATTCAGCCGAGCCGCTTCTTACGTCTCCACTGGTCGGCCGCAACGACGGCTAGCAATGCCAGCACGCCGATCCCGCTCGCTGCCAGTTGCCACCATCGTTCCGCACCCATGCGGCCCGTCAATGGCAGTGACGATGCTGAAATGTATTTGTTGGTGAACAGCATTGGCTGGGTCTTGTCCCAATTCGAACCAGCGGCACCATAATCGGTTTTCAGCTGGGTCACGGATTTGACAACGGCCTTCCATTCACCGGACGTTTCGTCTTTCATCACGGACACGACCACCCGGTATTCCGCCTGCGAGTAATACATTGCGGAAGCATTACCAGCGTTCTCCGTCACAAGATATGTGTACTCGGCTTCACCTGCGTCGTACGTAATGTCGCCGAAGTAAGCAACGTGATTGTCAGACGAATCGTGTTTCACCGTCACCGTACAGGACAGCTTGTCCTTGCAGTCGAACGGCATCGGCGCATTGGAATCGTCTGCCTTCAGCTTGAAGATGAACTCGTCGGAATCCTTCCAATCGCGGCCGGCCAGCTCCTTCTTCACGCCAATCGCGTTCTTCAACGTGGCCGTCTTCAACGTGTTAGTGATGACTACTGTGGCGTTCTGCGATGCCGTGGACGCCGGCACCGTCACTGTGCCGCCATCGGCGAACTTGCCGTCACCGACTTTGTGCTGGTAGGAGGCCTTCCACTGATGGTTCTCAGGTTCGGTTTCCGTCACCGTATATGTTTTCTCGGCACCGGCCGGAATAGTCACATCCGTGGACCACTTTCCATTCGCATTCGGCTCCAACGTGACCGTCTTGTAACTATTGCCACCTTGCTTGATATCCACCGTGATGCTTCCCGGCTTGTTACCTTCTCCGCTCCACTGCTTTTCGATATGCAACGTCGAGGAAACCACCTGAATCACCGGATGCGGGTATGGATTGCCGTCGCATGCATAATCCACGCCATCGGCTGTGTATGACAGGCATGCGGAAACGTTCGAATGGAAACCAAGCTGGTCCGAGGACGTGGTGTTCCCGTCCAGATCGGTATCCGCGTCACCCTTCACGCCGGCATATCCATCCTCGCCGGTATTCAGATTAGAGGCGTAGTCGTCGTATGCATTTTGCGTGGGCTTCACCTTGTACGCCAATGTGTACGTCACGTTGTGGGCCAGAGCCTTCAGGAACCTGACAGTGAACTTCTTCGCGTTCTTGTCATATGTCAGGGTGTAATCGACATCCTTGGTCAAAGCGACGGCCTGTCCGGACGCGTCCTTGGCCACGACCGTATAGTCGCCGTCGGCAAGGTCGACATATTCCGAAAGCGTATCCTCCATCACCACATTGGTGTACGCGGACGTGGTGGTCTCGCTCTTCTGAATCTCATCGAAGATGGCGTTCAGTTCCGACGCGTTCTTGGCGGCCTTGTAATACCCGGCGTCTTCATCTCCGTCGCCACGCTTGTCATACGCTGTCGCCTTCGGGAAATTGCTGGACACCGCATGCATGAACTGATTCTCTTTGCTGGAGAGCGAGGACGGGTCGGCACTGGAGAAGATGCCGATGGAATACACCATGTCACCTTGATCCTTCAAAGTTTTCGCTGCGGTGACCGCGCCGTTTGCCACCGAAGCATCGAAATCGGACACCGACGAAGGCGTACCATCCGCAAAGAAAATGACGACTTTCTTCGCATCGGTCCGAGCATTTTCCATTACCTTGACCGCGCGTTTGAATCCATTGTCGGCCCGGGTGGAACCAGCAGCTTCAAGCCCGTTGACCTTGGTTTTTAGGTCACTCATATCCGCAGTCAGATTGCTGACGATCTGGGAATAGTTGTACCAGTATCTACCACTCCGGTACATGTTATTCCCGACCTTATCCGATTCCTCACCAGAGAACTTCACCAACCCGACACGGACCGGCTCGGAACCGGATTGGGAACCCCTATTGGCCGCCGCGGCACCATCAAGGAAGTTGTCCACAGCGGTCTTCAACGCGTCCAACCGCTTGGTCCTATCCGTTTTGCCCATCGGGTCATCCATCGAACCGGACACGTCCAACACCAGCGTGAAGTCGATCGGCTGGGTGGTGGTGACCGTGGTGCTGCTGGCAGCACCCTTCACATCCACGTTCACGGTGTAACTGCCATCATCGTTCTTTTTGATGCGCTTATGCTTCTCGGGAGCGCCCAGCGGCTTGTTCACATGAATCGTCGCCTGCGCCTGTGGCGAAGTCACGGACTTGCCATCCGCATCCGTCGCCAACTGAGAACCAGTCTCGTTCTGAGCAACCGACTGCGCCCGATTCGCTCGCACAATCGGTTGAGCGGACAACGCAACCGGCTGCTCATCAGGTTGTTCAGCTTGTTGTTCAGCCCCCTGCTCAACCCACTGCCCAGTCTCTTCTTCCGTTTCTTGTTCAACTTGCTGGTAAGCCCCTTGCTCTGACGGCTGCTCTTGCTCTGACGGCTGCTCTTCTCCCACCATCGAATTTTGTTCCACCGGCTGTGAATCTTCTTGCTCAGATTCCTGCAATACCGGCTGCTCGATTTGTTGTTCCAAGGCTCCCGTGGCATCTTCCGCCGCCGCTGACGAAGCAGTGACGCACCCCACGCCGGCGAGCATTGCGACCGTCGCGACAATCGCAATGACACGACGCGTGAACAGACCTGTGTCCCTCGCCCTGTTTCGCTCAAAGACGTGTCTCATACGTCTACCCCCTTGTACCGTTAAGCGATCGGGGAAATACCTTCCTCCTTCGACCGGTATATTTGATGCATCTTCGCTTCACATACCGTCCAGCAATCGCTTCGTTACCTAAACCATAAGGAGAAAAAAGGAGAGATATACACCCTCCCAAAGAGGTAATCAAGGGGATATATTTTCCTTGAAATCGTACATATTATCGCGATTTCAGAGTATTCTTACCCCCGTAAATCGCAATGAAAACTATAAGCAAACGTTGTCATGTCTCTTTCAAAGTTTTCCCTGACAAAGAAGCATCTGTCAAGTGCAACATTAACGCCATTAGTCCCTAGTTGCGCTTTGGCCACCAAGCGGCATGCCTACGGACATGCCACGGGCAGCGGCGCAGCCAAACCAACAACAAACCGCCCAGCAACGTAGCAACTGACACCACGCCCGCAATCACACGCGCATCTTTTGCCGCATCATCCTCTGCGGGAATCTCTTCGGGAATGACGGAACGCAATGCCGAGACCAACAGACGATGCGTGTTCACACCGTACGGAGTGCATGTCATCAACGTGACCCGATCCTCGCCAGAGGTAATCTTCAATTGTGATGTGTCGTTAGGGTCGATTTCGGCAATACGATCCACCATATAGCCAAGCGTATGGCCCATCACATCGATATAGAAGTAATCACCAACCCGCATTTCATCCAAACGCGTAAACATTGAGGCTTCAACCAAACCCCGATGTCCGGTAATCACCGCATGTGTATTCTTGCCACCCACCGGCAGACTACTGCCATATAAATGTCCCGCGCCGGACGCAAGCGTTCGTTCCGACGTGCCATGATAGATCGGCAAATCCACAGAAATCTTTGGAATGCGAATGGAGCCCATCACACCATCGCCAGTATCCAGCAAGCGCTGGTATTCCGCGTCTTTGGAGCTAGCGGAATTCTTATCACCATCGCCGGTGGCGACTGTGCCCGTCGAGCTGAAACCGGAACCGTCGTTGAAGTCGGACTGATCGTTGTAGTACAACTCGGCGAGCGGATCCTCGGCCTCGCCAATCACCGGCTGACCTGATTCGGCGAGACGCTTGTTGTACGCCCCAGCTGCGGCGAATGCCTCGTCGGCCTGCGGATACGGCCAGCCCGCGACGCTCCGTTCGGAACGGGCGGACGTACTCGCCAGCTTTTGCGCGGACTGGTATTGCAACATCTTCGGGAAAAGACCAATGCCAATCGCGGAGAAAATCAGCACCGCCGCAAGCACACGCAGGGCAATGGACCTACCCACGTCGGCGCGACGCTCGCGAATCTCTTCGAACACATCGGTAGCCTCGGCGAACGTCAGCGGAACGTAGGTGCGTGTATCTTGCGACTCGTTGCTTCTCGACCCGCCGCACGAGCCCCCTCGCAAAATGTCTGCCATCAGTTTAAGACCCCCTTAAACCGCCTAATACAGGAACATTATATGGCGTTCCGGACGGACTTCGCACCCTACCTAGTGCGTTTATAAGGCAACGAAATCGCCAGTAAGCCTCGAACCTTCAGCAACTTTGGCGGCATTAAGACCGGTGAAAGTCAGTTTGCCGTTGGCGTCAGTCTTAACATCGGGCGTTGCGTCCGAGGTAGCGGCGGAAGCAGCCTTCTTGTAAGGACCATCGTTCTGCTTCACGAAATACAGTACGGCGTCACCATCCTTCACCTGGAAAGTGACGTTCTCGATGCCCTTGCCGTCCGGATCGACCTTGGTATAGAATTGCCCCCATAAAATTTACAAAAACTTAACCTTGTCCCAGAGTGCCCTTTGGCACATCATGGGGTATCACGTCTCTGAACACCGTCATGCAGACTCACTAGGCTAGAAACATGACGCAAGAGCTCGTTTCATTGACTATCATCATGGCGGTGGCGGCCGTCAGCCCGATTGTGGCGCAGCTGATTCCGGGAAGATTCATTCCACAAACCGTGCTGCTGCTCGTCGCCGGAGCCGCACTCGGTCCGTACGGACTGGGCGTAATCGAGGTGAACGACGCCGTGAAACTCTTGAGCGAACTCGGCATGGCGTTCCTATTCCTGCTCGCCGGCTACGAAATCGACCCGAAACGACTCGCCGGGCATCAAGGCAAAGTCGGCCTTGTCACATGGATCATCACCTTGGGGCTCGCCGGACTCGTCGTGACCCTGCTTCCATTCTTCGCAAAGCAAGGCATCGACGGCATCGCCACGGTAATAGCACTTACCACCACCGCTCTCGGCACACTCATGCCGATTCTCAAGGAACGCAACCTCGAAGGCACCCCTATCGGCGACGCCATCATCTCGTACGGAACGTGGGGCGAACTCGGCCCAATCCTTGCCATGGCCATCCTGCTATCCACCCGAACCGGCTGGCAGACCATGCTCGTGCTCGGCGCGTTCCTTACCATCTGTCTACTGTGCGCAATGCTACCCACGAAAGCACTGAAAACCGGCCATCGCCTGTACCGTTTCCTTACGGAAAATGCGAACACGTCATCGCAAACGCTCATGCGACTGACCACATTCCTGCTCATCTTCCTTGTCACCATTTCTGCACTGTTCGAACTTGACGCGGTGCTCGGCGCGTTCGCCGCAGGCTTCATCCTGCGTTACATCATTCCCGACGGCAGCAAGTCGCTGGAAATGAAACTGGAAGGCGTCGGCTACGGTTTCCTTATTCCTGTGTTCTTCGTGGTGTCAGGAGCCGCGATCAACGTACTCGCCGTGGCAGGCCGACCCGCGCTGCTCGTCGCGTTCATCGTAATGCTCATGCTGATTCGCGCGGTGCCCGTATATGTTGCGTTATCGCTCGACAAACGCAAGAATCCGCTGTCATCGCATCATCGCGTCACAGTAGCGCTGTATTGCACGACCGCGCTGCCGATCATCGTCGCCGTCACGTCACTGGCGGTGAAGGTCGGCACCATGCAAAGCGACACCGCGTCAACACTGGTCGCAGCCGGCGCGATTACGGTGTTCCTGATGCCGCTGCTTGGCTCGATCACATATCAGGTGGCCGACGTACATCCGGTCACCGCGGTTCGGGAGATTGCGCACACGCCATCCGATTGGCGGACGATCGTACACGAACATGCGCAGGTGCGTGCGCTGCTGCACCATCAGGACCGGCTCAAGCGTATGGCGGAAACGTTGGACGCACTGGAGGCGATGGGAACGATGGGACATGGCGATGCGGCACATGGCAACGCCGGACATGGCGATGAATATCGAGCCGAACTTGTGAAACGTGCGCGCCGCGAAATCGACCGGCAATTGAAGGAACTCGGCCTGGACCCGCAGCTCACTACGCAACTGCCACACAACTACCGTTATCCGAAGAACTGAGACGCGAATCCGAGCTTTTCCGGCACTCTAAGTGTCCGATTCTGGTGAATCGGACAACCACAGGGCACTTTCGACGCATTACTTGTCTGATTCTGCAAAAACGGACACCTACAGCACACTTTCAGTACTCCAGTTGTCCGATTCTAGAGAAACGGACATCCGCAACGCACTTTCGCCGCATTACTTGTCCGATTCACCAGAAACGGACAACTGAGACCCGTTTTTACCTGTGTACCTGTCCGATTCTGCAGAATCGGACACTTATGAGGCATAACGATGGTCTGGGTCAGGCGGTGGCGGCGATTTGCCCGCGCAGTTCGGCGTTCGCGCGTTCCAGTTCGTCGATACGGCGTGCCTGCTGTTTGATGATGATGCTCGCGGTTCCCACGTCGATGCCGTCGTCACTTTGCGCTTTGACGGGAATATATTCCATCGGCCTGTTGGTGATGCTATCGAGGTTGCGCCTCATCACGAACGCATGCTCATACCGGTTGACGAGTTGCGCGATGATCTCGCTGTCGCTCATGTTGCCGCTGCCGGTCACGGATTTGATGGCCGACGTTTTCCAACGATCCACACACCGTTCGATGCGCTTGTATCCGATGAGATCCGGCGGAAGTCCCGCTTCCCGGAAGATTTTGGTTGGCGATTCGCCCGTCAAGTAGCGGATGGTGCACACTTGCTTGAACGAATCGGCGTAGGTGATGCGATTGCGCGTTACGTTGGCGACCGCTGGCAGTCCGCGCAATAGTTGGATTTCCTCGTCGCTGAATGCTCCCCCACCTCGTGCCATGGCACCCGCCTTTCCACTGTTTTCATGGATGTGCTTGCGATTGTAGGGTGCCATTGTCGTGAGATGCCCCCACCTGCAACCCCTGTATGGTTGCTTTGTTTGACGCCTGTTTTGATGCCTGTTTTGCCACTTGCGGATGTTTTTCATGCCGGATTTCGCCGTTTGGTACCGGATTTCACCCGCTTCGATCCCGTATTGCCCCGTGCAAAACCTTCACCCCTAAAAAGTATGGAAAGGCACGAAAAGACACGAAAAGCGGGCATCCACGGATGGTTTCCGCGAATGCCCGCTTATTTCGTTTTTGCGCTTATTGTTTCAGCGATTGAGCGCGTATCAGCGCACGCGCTGGCGCGACTTGAGTGCGACGGCAACGCCGGCACCTGCCACGAGCAGCGCCACCACGGTGAAGAGGGTCGTGCCCGCAGCACCGGTGAGTGGCAGCTGAGAGACATTCTTCACGTTCTTGACCTGGTATTTATCGGAAGACTCCTTCGGAGCCAGGCCCCACACATCCGTACCATTGAACTTGACCTCGCCATTCTCAATGATGACATTGAACTTGGCCTTGAGGCTCTGCTGGAAGCCATTCGGAACCGTGGTTTCGTTGACTTCGTAGGTGCCATCTGCAAGACCCTTGAAGGTCACTGTGCCGGTCTTGTCAGAGGTGGCAGTGAACGAACCATCCACACCCGGAACGCGGATCGTGAACGTAGCACCGGCCAGCGGATTGCCTTGAGCGTCGGTCTTGGTAAAGGAGAACCCGCTATTGGTGATGGTAGTGCTGTCAGTAGCTTCAGCACCATTGTCGGAGAGCACGACCGCGTTAGTCACGGCCTTGCTGCCGGAGGCTCCCGCTTCAGTAACCTTGGCAGCATAGGTCACAGTAATGAGTGCACCTGCGGTCTGCTTCTGGATGGAACTGATGGTGACAGTGAAAGTGCCATCCTCGTTTTTAGCCACGGTGTAATCCGTATCCTTGGTCAGCGCTTTATCGGCAACTGTCACCTTAAGGGAATCGAAATCCACAGTCTGGCCAACAGACGGGGTATCCGTGTAGGTGTAGCCGTAATCGCTGTAGTACTGCGTGTTCTGCGGCACCTTGCTCGTAATGGTGTATGTCACTTTCTGGCCAACGGAAGCGGTGATGGCGTCCTTTCCATTCACCTTCTTGGTCACGGCAGTGGTCTGGTTCTTAATGTCCACAGTTGCCTCAGTGAGCGGATTCAGCACGCCATTCTCAACGTTGCCGGAGCCAACGAGGATTGCGATAGACGGAGTGGCATCCTTATTGGTGCCAGCCGAGTAATCCGCGTCCACAAACAGGTACAGACCTGCAGGGAGCGTCACAGTAGCAGACAAGCCATCTTTAGCAAGATTCTTGCCCAGATCAACTACAGTCGGATCGCCAAGCATATTGGTCCTGGTCTTCAGCGTTTCCACGAACTTACGGGAAGCACCGTTCTTCCATGCGCCAGTCGCCGTATCCTTGCTCGATTCCGTCGTATCCAGCACGCCTTCGGCGAGCGCCCAAGCCATCAGATCGCCGCCATCGGTCGGAACCGTCTTATTAGTGCCTGCAACAGCGGCTTCGAGCGCAGCCTTAATGCCGGATTGATCCGTCACCGTGCCGGCAGTCTGCACACCGTACGTTGCATCGTTACCAGTGCCGTACTGCACGTAGTCAGCGATCTTGTAGGCGTTCAGCTCACGATTGGTCAGCTGCTTGGCGTCCTGAGCAGTGAACTTGAACTTCGCGCTACCGGTAACAGTAGTGCCACTACCAGCGGTCGTCGCGGCGCCATCAGCCTGTGCGCTGGCCGCGCCCAGAGCCATGCCGCCCAGCAACGTCGCAGCGGCGGCGATACCGGCGAAAAGTTTCCTCATCTTCATGAGAATCCCCTCTCTTGTGTTGTTTATGTTGTGTTTGTTTCTGCTAACGGGGTCCGAAGCCCAACATGCTCCGGACCCACAAATTTGTGATGAACGGCTGGGCTGTCCTGTGGAAGTTGGTCAGGGCAGCCCAGTCCAAGGAACCGTCTCAGACGAGACGTTTCTTGCGATTCCAGATGCCAGCCGCGCCAACCAGCAGTACTGCGAGTCCGCCGATCGAGCCGCCAACCAGCAGCCATTGACGATCCGTGGTTCCGCCCGTCAACGGCAACGCCGACACCGCCACATACGTATTGGTGAATTTGGCGACATTCGCAGACTGATTACCAACGGTCTTGCCGTTGTCATCCTTGACTTGCTTGATGCTCACTGTTGGCGCGCCCATATTGGCAGGAACAGCCACAGTTACCTCGTATTCCGCCTGGGAATAGTGCAGGCCGGCAATGGCGTCGGTAGGCTTGGTTTCCTTCACCGTGTAGGTGTAGGTGCCGGCGGTCTTGTATACGATTTTGCCGAAGCTCGCCTCGTGATTTGCGGTATCCGTGCCGATCGTGACGGAAGCTGAATCGGGCAGTGGAGCGTCCGGAGTTGAACCCGTGCCAGCAATGGTGAAGTTAAAGGAGTCACCATTCTTCCAGTCACGACCACTGATGCTCTTGGACACCTTGATCGAACCTTCAGCCAACGTCGACTTCTTGTGAGTGTTGGTGACGATAACGTCCCATGTCTTCACATTGTCAGCCGTATTCGCGTTGAAATCGGCTCTCCACAGCTCGTCGGCAGTGATTCTCACCTTTTGACTCGTGTAAGAAGTTTCGTAGCCTTCAACAGCCTTTTCGACCACCTTATAAGTGTGACCGGGAGCTAGGTTTTCGAAAGTTGCAGTCCAATTCGTATCAGCCGTCGCCGCAGCTTCCCGCGAGTCCGTTTCATCGATCTGCAATGTGAACGTCACCGATTCAGGATTGCCTTCTGAGCTCGCTTTGCCATCAGCATCAGCCCACTTCTTCTGCACTGTGATGGCACCGGTCTTGACCTGATCGACCGGCTGCTCTGCATAAGGCGCATCACCGCAGGCATGTGTTTCACCGTCACCCGAGTAGGCCAGGCATGCGCTGTCGTTGGTGTAGAAACCGGGCTTGTCTACAGACGTGGCATTACCGGCGGCATCGGAACCAGCACTACCAGTCACACTGACGTAGCCATCTTTTCCAGCGTTCTTGTTCGCCGCATAATCGTCATACGCCTTCTGCGTAGGCTTGATGTCGAACCGCAGCGTGTAGGTCACACCGTCAGGAAGTGGATCGGCGCTATTCGGCGATGCGGTAATCGTCTTGCCATTCACCGTGATATTCCATTGCGCAGTTACATCAGTGTCATCGTTGGTAACCACTTTTGCTTTTTTTGCAGGATCGGCATCAGCAAATTCAGCATATTCCGACAGCGTATCCTGAATGGTCACGCCGGTATATCCGTTGGTGCTCGTAATGGTTTGCTGAATGTCTTCGAAAACCTTCGACAGTTCAGAAGCCGTACTGGCGGTCTTGTAGTAGCCCTTGTCCGAGCCGCCACTAAGCGTTACACCAGACGAATTATCCCAAGCAACACTTCCATAATTCGGATAATTGCTGGACACCGCATTCATAAACACATTGGCTTTGTACGTCTCGTCATTTGTCCACCGATCGTACGAAGTTACGCTCGTGTTAGCACCAGAGAAGATGCCTACGCTGTACACACCAACATTCGCATCTTTCAGTTGCTTAGCGATCGTCAATGCCTGGTTCGCAACAGTACTGCTGAATGTTCTATACGTAGTCGGCACACCATCGGTAAAAAACACTACATACTTGATTGCATTAGTTCGCGTGTCCCTATCCAAGGTGGACTTAGCACTGCTGAAACCATCCGCAGTATTAGTGGCACCCTTGGGTTTTAAGCTGTTGACCTCAGCTTTCAGTGTCGTTACGTCAGACGTAAGTTCGCTTAGCGTAGATGCAGAATCAGCAAAGCTCACCAACGAAACCTGTACTTTGTTATCAGCGTTTGCGATTGTCTCATTCTGCGTATCAACGCCATCTAAGAAAGCGGTCACTGCCGTCTTCAGCGCTGCAGAGCGAACAGCATCATCGCCTCCGCACGGTTCGAAGTAGTTGGGCTGATGACCACTCATGCAGTAGTTCATCGAGCCGCTGTTATCGAGCACTAGTGCGATGTCGACTGGCTGGGAGACGGTTTGCGAAGTGCTGGATCGCTTGCCCGTCACGTTGAGGTTCAACGTGTACGTATCGTTGGCACCCTTCTTCTTGGCGATGGTCTTATGATGTTCCGGAGTTCCCAAAGGATCCGGATGGGCAGTCACCGTGAAGTGGCCCTGCACCGTATGATCGGCCGCAACAGTCATGTCAACGTAACGACGTTCACTTCCATCTGTCTGAATTGCAGGGCTGGAAACAACCGTGCCATTGTCAGTACCTTCGAATGTCACGTCATACTTAGACCAGTCACCTGGATTACCTTCCAAGTAGAAGCGAACTGTCTTCCTTTCGCCTGCGCTAGCGAGGATCGGCAAAGTACCGCTCTCTGCCGTGTTCGACGAAATCGGATCCGATTCAAGACTTCCGGCTTCATTATTCGAAACACCAGCCTTAAACGTTGTATTCGTGTCGCCACTCGCCAAACCATTTACAGTGACCTTCGCAACAGCCTGCGAGAAAATAACGCCGAACGCTGCGCCCTGCCTAGAGCCAGGACCACTGTTCTTCATCTCAATAGAAACCTGAGTTGGAGTGGACGTTGTATACAGACGAATGCCTTGAGGCACGCTGTCTCCATCCTTACCCGTGCAAGTTATGGTTTGATTGTTATTCGAAAATTGCGGATTACAGAAACGGTAATTACTATCGCCTGTTGGATAAGATCCCAGTTGCGTAATCTCGGAACTGGAGGTGTACACCATTTTCTCGTCTGTGTTGGTGCTTTCCGCATCCGCCATAACGAACGAATACTGCAGATTAGCTACACTCTGACCGTTTTTAGTAATGGTGATATCTGAAAGCCGTATCTTCGAATCGTTCTGATTTCCATCGTTTTGATACAGCGCGGGCTTGCTTCCGGTTGGGAAATCAGAATATCCCTCAACACCGAAGATTGCGTGATGTCCAGCTTCACCTGGGTGTGCTGCACGATTATCCCACGTTGGCACTCCACTGGCGACGACCGTACGATTGCCGGAATAATGCGCGGTGAATGACATGGTCAGGCCACCGCCGAGATTCACGGCCATTTTTTGGCCGTCGCGTTTTTTGGCGGTTTCTGAGTTGAACTTGGACATATCAAGCCAGCACACGCGCTGCAAAGCATTCGTTCCAGCGTAAATACAGTTGGAATCAGTGACATCCGCCACTACGGAAGGGCTATTTTGCTCGGCGTTGACAGTTTGCGGATAGGGCTGCGAAGTAGTATCAGTCTGCGAGTTCGTATCCGAAGATGTAGCATCTCCGGCATTCGCCGCATTCGCCGTGTTTACGCCGGTATCCGTACCAGTGTTGGTATCGGATTCAGTGCCCGTAGGGTCGACGGAAGTATCGCCCGCATTGTCAGTGCCCGCGTTATCCGTGGCGTTACCGTCACCGGTCGTTTCGTTAGCAGTGGTCACGCTCTGGTCCGTGGTGGTTTCCACTGTGGTCGGCGTATCTTCCGCAAGCGCGGCGGAGGTGGTGGCATAACCCATGCCGCCCAGCATGGCGACCGATGCGAGCACAGCCACTATACGTTTTGCAAGTCCTCCCCTGGGCTTCGCCTCATATTCATGTGCATGCCTCATGAGCATCCCCTTAAATCCTGTGCAATCACGCGTCTTACGACGCGCAACCTCTCTTCATGCCAAGATTCGCAACATCTTCTACGTGCCCGGAAAATCCTGACAGTGCTTCAACTCTGGAAGCTAGAGGAAAAGGGACTGCCATGCGTACACCCTAAGTGCGGGAAAGTCGGGTATCGCACAATCGATGGAAATTGCTGAATCGCAACACAAGTCACCCACGAAGGGCACCCGACGTTATCGCGAAGAAACGATGGGATAATCACTGCAATGACGCTTCTTCACACTTTCGTAACCATTAGTCAATAATGGCAATCACGCATGTTCTGTTCGCCAACCACATTTTTTATATTCAAATTGCATGTCAGACACGCCGTCATGCAGTAGCCGCGTCAGCCGCGCTTCGGCCACCAAGCAGCATGCCTGCGAATATGCCACGGCTTGCGTCGCAACCAAACCAACAGCATACCCAACACGAGAGTCGCAACACCTGCGATCACACCGATCGTACGAGCGTCCTTCACCGCGTCGTTTTCGGCGGGAATCTCATCTGGAATGGCGGAACGTGTGGCCGAAACCAGCAGACGGTGCGTGTTGACGCCATACGGCGTGCAGGTCATCAGGGTCACGCGATCCTCACCAGACACGATTTTCAGCTGCGACGTGTCGTTCGGCTCGATCACCGTGATACGGTCCACCTGATAGCCGAGCGTTCGACCCATCACTTCGATGTAGAAGTAGTCGCCGACACGCATTTCATCGAGCCGCGTGAACATGGCCGCCTCGACCAGTCCGCGATGCCCGGTGAGCACCGCATGCGTGCTCTTGCCGCCGACTGGCAAGCTGCTGCCGTACAGGTGGCCCGCGCCCGAAGCGAGCGCCGATTCGGAAGTGCCATGGTAGATCGGCAGTTTCACGGAAATTTTCGGAATGCGGATCGTACCCATCACGCCACCGCCGGAATCCAACAGACTCTGGTACTCCGCGTCCGCCGAACTGGCGCTTGCGGAACCGGCGTCCGCACCACTCTGGTTGTCCGATTCACCAGAATCGGACAACTGGGACCCGTTTTCGTCACTCTGGCTGTCCGATTCTGCAGAATCAGACATCTGTGGTCCACTTTCACCCACCTGATTGTCCGATTCCGCAGAATCGGACACGCTGGCACGCGATCCGCCGCGCACATCAGCGAACGGATCCTTCGCCTCACCCAAAATCGGCTGCCCGGATTCCGCAAGCCGCTTGTTATAGTCCTGGGCCGCGGCGAACGCGTCATCTGCCTGCGGATACGGCCAGCCCGCAACCGTCTGCGCGGATCTTACCGACGTTTCCGACAGATCACGCGCCGACCGATACTGCAACATCGCCGGAAAACCGCCAATACAGATCGCAGCGACAATCAACAGCGCCGCAATCGCACGCATCGCCAGCGTTTTGCCGCGAGCGTGACATCGTTGACGCATTTCGTCGGCAACGTCAATCGCCTCTTCGAACGACGGAAAGCGACTTTCCAACGAAAGTCGACCGTCCATCGGAGCCTCTTCGGACGACGACCAACGACCGTCATGCCATTCCGCCGTTTCCTCCATCTCACGCAACCGTGCTGTCACTTGACAAGCTTTCGCAGCACACGTTCCAGTTCGTCGATGCGCAACGCCTGTTTCGCGATCAATTCGTCGCATTGGTTGATGATGAGTTGCGCTTGGGCGAGCTTCGAAAGCGCATCCTGCGATTCCGTTGCCGACGATTGCGCATCATCGCGCATAAGATCATGATGCCGAATGACGCGCAGGTCGTCGCGGTCCACCCGCTTGCTGTTGCGGCGGTCTCGTTCCTCCTGCTTTTTCCAGCGTGCGATGCACCGTTCGATGCGCTTGTATCCGATGAGTTTCGGGTCGAGTCCGGCCTCGCGGAAGATGGCTGCTGGCGATTCGCCAGCGTCGTACCTGCACATGACTTCGATGCGAAAACTATCGGCATACCGGATATGCGACGCGCTCACGCTTTCCACCGCGGGAAGGCTGGACAAGTATGCGCGCTCCTTGGCCGTGAATTTGCCGTCAATCATCGTTCCGCCGCCTTCCGAAACGTTTTCATGCGAAGCAACCGGAATGCCGTCAACTTGTGTCGCATGCGCATTGCACCCCCTCAATAACTGCCTACTTCAGATTGTATTGGGGGAATACCGTCATCACCCTCGTTCAATACCCCCGATAGAAAGAAAGAAGAAACCCAATAACAACCTTTTCACGATTTGTGCAAATGATTGCAGTCAAGCAATTCGTAAGCAGAATACAAGGCAAAAACAGCCCCCCCCCCCATAAATTTTTTTCTTTTTCTTTACTTATTTCCGCATGTCTTTGTAAGAAAAGCCCTATATGGCGGTCACGAACGAGGGGATGTGAGGAAAACAGGGGCGCAGTTACGTACCATAATCTCGTTTCGCCATACCACGTTTGTCCGATTCTGGAGAAACGGACAACCGTAACGCACTTTTACCCGTCTAGTTGTCCGATTCTGGAGAATCGGACATTCAGACATGCGCCTATTCGACGGATTTGAGCGAACTAATCGGGTCGATACGATCCAACACCGGATTCACGAACAACTGCACGAGCAGCGCGAAAGCCATGGTCGCGCCGGCCGCAATCACATAACTCAACGGCGTGCATTCCACTTCGAAATACAGTGCGGGCATATTCAACGCAGCCGTCAGCAATCCGCCGACGAAACGGCCGAGAGGCAAGCCCAGCACCACGCCCATCATGGTGAGCACCATCATTTCACGGTTCACATAGTGGTGAACCTCTTTGTCGAAGAATCCGAGCACCTTGAGCGTAGCCATCTCGCGTTCACGTTCCGACACATTGGTGTTGGCGAGCGTGAACAACACCACGAGCGCGAGCCCGCCCGCGAGCGCCACGATCAGCGCGACCACCGCACCCATCAGATCGAATTTGAAGCTTTCCGCCATGTGCGCGCAGCTCACGGCTTTCATGACCGCATCGTCGTCTTCCAGCTTTTCCGCATAGGCGGCCTGGGATTCGCCTGAACCTTTGAGCTTCGCATACATGGCGTTCCACACCAATTGTTGGCCGTTTGACGATGCGCCATTCGAGGTACCGGATTCGCCGTTTTGATTGTCCGATTCTCCAGAATCGGACGAGGAAGATGCGGAAGGCGTGCCGGATGTAGCAGTGTCGAACAGCTGGCGATAATAGGTTTCGCTCACATACACGTCCGATCCGATCACGCTGCGGATTACCGCGCTGACATGCGCTTCGGCCTGCGTATCGTCACCGTTGGTCAGCGTTACCGTACCGCCCGCTTTGACGCCCATCGCGCTTGCCGCGGACTGCGATACGATCACGCCGTCATCGCCCAGACTTACCGTATCGGCCGCACCATCCACCCAACTGGAGCGCACCGGCTGCAACGTGACCATCTTGCCGAACTCGCTGCGTTCACTGTCGGGCACGGCAACCAGCTGAATGCTTTCGCTCCCCGAATCGCCGGTCAAATCACCCGATTCAACGCGCACGTCCATGCTCGACGTGACGCGACCATCCGAAGCGACTTTCTGCCGCATCGCATCAGCGTCATCATCGTTCGCGACCACCATCAAATCGTACTGATACACGTCCTGATACTGTTTCGTGCCCAATGCGGCAACGGTGTCGTTGATCGCAAGTCCGCACACAATCAGCGCGGTGCAGCCGGCCACGCCGCCGACCGTCATAATCAAGCGCGATTTGAAGCGGAAAATGTTGCGTGCCGTGACTTTGCCAAGGAAGCTCATGCGATTCCACAACGGCTTGATACGCTCCAGCAGAATGCGCGATCCTGCACGCGGCGCTTTCGGACGCATGAGATTGGCCGGCTTCTGTCGCATTTCCTGCGCGCACGCATACACGGTTGCGGCAAGCACGCCGATTACGAAAAGCATGACTCCGGCCGTGCCGTATAGCCAGTCGTATTCCAAGCGCACGTCCGGCATCACATACAGGCCTCGCAATACGACAAGCAGGAACGCCGGAATGCCAAGGAAGCCTGCGATCAGGCCGAATCCACCGCCGATCAGACAGGCGAGCAGCGCGAACAGCAGGTATCGTGAGGCGACCGCAAGACGCCCGTAGCCGAGCCCTGTGTAGGTACCGATCAGCCCGCGATCCTCTTCGACCATGCGCGCCATGGCGGTCAGACTCATCATCACCGCCACGAGCAAGAACACGATCGGGAATGCGTTGCCCAGCGATCGGATGGATTCCAGATCGGATTTCAGCGAGCTGAATCCGCCGATTTGCGACCGGTCCTGCACATACCAACGCACTTGCGGAATGCTGTCTTCCAGCTCTTTTTGCTTGGATTGCAGTGTCTGTTCGGTGTCTTTTTTCTGCTGGTCCAATTTCGATTGCGCCTGGTCGAGTTGCGCTTTGGTTTCCGCTAATTGCGGGCTTGCGGTAATTGCCGTTTCACGTAGTGTTTCACGGGTTGTTTCGTCGAGGGATCCTGCAGCCGCGCCCGCCTGCATATTGACGATTTGGTCGATTTGCTGGTTGAGCTGACTGCGATTGCTGTCGATCTGCTGTTGCGCTGCGGCGAACTGTTTGTCGGCTTGCGCTTTCGCCTCGTCGATTTGTTTGGTTCCAGCGTCGAGTAGTTCCTGATGGCGTGCTTGCTGGCGATTGGTTCGCACCGTGCCGTCGATACGGTCAGCCACTTCGCTGACGGTGTCGTCATAGGCGTCACTGAACGAGTCCTTGTCGGCGGCGCCTTTCACGAGAATGGTGACGGCCGTGTACATGCTGCCGGTCTCACCGTCGGACGGCGCAAAGAACGTGTAGTCGCTGGTGGCGGAGGAACGGAACGCGTTCGTACCCGAATAGCCGTCTGGATTGGTGAGATCCTGCGGGTCAAGCACCACGCCCACAATGGTCAGTTCGGTAGGGAAGCTCGGTGTCTGGTTGTCCGATTCACCAGAATCGGTCACCCGTGCGGCACTTTTGCCATCCTGCGTGTCCGATTCTGCAGAATCGGACATCTGGGACCCGTTTTCGCCCGTTTGGTTGTCCGATTCTGCAGAATCGGACACAGAAGAAGACGCCGAATCCTGCGGTGTCACCGTAATATGGTCGCCCTTTTTATATCCGGAATCCTTGATGAATTTGCGCGTCACCGCGATCTCACCGGACTTCTCCGGCATGCGTCCGCTCTGCAGATACGGCTGGTCAATGCCATTCGTGCCGATCTCCTGCATGGTCACGGTTTTTTTGCCGTTCAGATCGACCGTCACGGTTTGCGAACGTTCGCCCTGCACTTTCGCAACACCGGAAACCTTACGGAGCGCGGTAATATCGTCGTCAGTCAATCCGGCCGTCGACAACACCTGAATATCGTGCAATCCTTGGGTGTCGAAAAAACGATCCGTCGCGAGAAAAGCGTCTCGGCATCCCGCGTAAATGCCGGTAAGCACGGCAACGCCCAGCAATGTAATCATGGCGATGGAGACGAATCGCTTCCACGCATGCAACCACATACGCACCATGTCTTTGACGAATGCCATGACGACCTCCAGCCCCGCAGCGTTCAAGCAGCATCAACCATTGCTCTCAAAACCCTCATTTTATTGGACTATCGAACTATTGAACACTACGAAGCCGAATCCACGCGCTACAGCTACAATCGGGGAAGACGTGCCATGCCAAAAACCATAGGCGCGTCACCTACCACTACTGCCGAACGCAATATCACAAGATCGCCAAACTTTTGCTGAATTTGCCGAATATTGCCGAATATTGCCGAGGCACCCAAGAAGAGGAAGCATTCATGAGCGACGCAACCGTTGCGAAGAAACCGCGCGAAACCGACGATGTGCCGGTTCCGCCGACGCTGCGCAAGTCTTTGAAGAATCGTCATATTCAATTGATCGCATTGGGTGGTGCGATCGGCACCGGCCTGTTCTATGGTTCCAGCGAGTCGATTCAGCTGGCTGGCCCGGCCATTCTGCTCGCCTATCTGATCGGCGGTCTGGCGATTTTCCTGATCGTGCGCGCCCTGTCCGAAATGGCGGTCGAGGATCCGAAGGCGGGCGCGTTCAGCTATTACGCCACGCAGTACTGGTCGAAGAGAGCCGGCTTTATTTCCGGCTGGAATTACTGGTTCAACTACGTGCTCGTGGCCATGGTGGAGTTGGCCGTGGTTGGCTCGTTCGTGAATTACTGGTTCCCGAACATTCCGAAGTGGGTGTCGGCGGCGGTGTTCCTGGTGGCCATCGCGGCGCTGAATCTTATGGGCGTGAACAAGTTCGGCGAATTTGAATTCTGGTTCGCCATCATCAAGATCGTGGCCGTGCTTGCCATGATTTTCGGCGGTTTGTATGTGATCATCGCGAACGTGCCGACAGCTTCGGGTATTCGCGCGTCGTTCGCCAACTGGTTCACCGTTGACGGCGGATTCCTGCCCCACGGCCTGATGTCTCGCAATGCGGACGGCACGTGGACCGGCCTGCTGATGGCGCTGGTCGTGGTGATGTTCAGCTTCGGTGGCACTGAGCTCATCGGCATCACCGCGGGCGAAACCGAAAATCCGCGCACCACCATCCCGAAGGCCACGAACGGCATTATCTGGCGTATTCTCGTGTTCTACATCTGCGCGCTCGGCGTGATCATGGCCGTGGTCCCGTGGAGTACGATCGACGGCAATTCTAGCCCGTTCGTGCAGATTTTCGACTCGGTGGGCGTGCACGCGGCCGCCGGCATTCTGAATTTCGTGTGTCTGACCGCCGTGATGAGCGTGTACAACTCCGGCCTGTACGCGAACTCGCGCATGCTGTATTCGTTGGCGAAGCAGGGCAATGCGCCCGCGTATCTGGGCCGTCTGAACAAGCGCGGCGTTCCGGTCGGGGGTGTGATCACGTCGGCCATCATTATTGCGATCGCCGTGGTCGTGGTGTTCGTGTGGCCTGATTTCGCATTCAATTATTTGATGTCGATCGCCACGATCGCCGCTGCGATCAATTGGATCATGATCATGATTACGGAAATTAAGTTCCGTCGCGTTGTCGCCGCCGGCGACGGTCCGAATGATTTGAAGGGATTGAAGGGCCAGGAAGCACTTGACAAGCTCGCTTTCAAGCTGCCGTTCGCCAAGGTGACGCCGTATGTGGTGATCGCGTTCATGCTGCTGGTCGTGGTGCTGATGTGCTTCTCCGCAAGCTATCGCATCGCCGTGGTCGCCGGCGTGATTTGGCTGGTCGTGCTGTTCGCCGCCTATCAGATCACACAGAAACGCGCCTGAAGTCGTAAGGCAACAATGCGCCCGTGTCTCAAGCGAGGGGCACGGGCGCTTTTTGATTTCAGATTACGATTTCAGATTTCAGTTTTTGATTTCCAATCTACGATTCCCGCTTTTCATTGCGTATTCCGCGACCGGCACGTTTCAAATTCCAAATTTCGCTTCCGTATCGTAGTTGACTTGCCAAACTTAATCGCTTAAGCTTTTCTTAAGCTTGACACTATACGATGTTGGGCGGGTATCGGCAAGCGGGATTACTGCAGCAAGGAGGCGGCAATGAGCGCGGAATCATACAAGGGCGGCGAAATCAACAGCCAGCAGGCCGAAGCCATCAGCACGCTCGCCTCAGCCAACGAATACAAAGGCAAATCGCGCATCATCACACTGCTCGAACTGCCCTGGGGCCGCAAGTGGAAGTATTTCCGTGACCAACTGCTCGCACGCTCCGCGGCCGCCGTCGCCATCGTGTGCGTCGTCATCTATATCGCAATACAGGTCCTCACGCCGGCCGTGACGCCGAAACTGTATGTGGCGGTATTCAATGACGCCGTAAGCCAGCAGGAAGCCGCAACCCTGCAATCGCAGGTCGCCAGCAAGCTCGACCTGCCGGAGGGTCGCAAGGGCGGCGTGCTCATCGACACCTACTTCTCCAGCGACGAAAACGGCATCAGCAAGCTGCAAACCATGATCGCCAACCATGAGATCGACGTGATCGTGGCCACCACGAAAACCTACAAGGAACTGTCCGGATACGGCTATCTGACGAACCTTGATTCGTCGCTGACCAAATCGCAGCGCACGACGCTTTCCAGCGATTTCGTAACGTTGAAGGGGTTCAAGGATTCCGACGACCCCGATTACAACGGCAGCGGCAAGGGCAAGGCGGAACCGTTCGGCGTTTCCATGACGGATTTCAAACGTTGGGGCACGCTGAAATCCACAAAATCCGATGCGATCATCGGCATTGTGCAGGAATCGCAGAATCGCGGCATCGCACAGCAGTTCATTGATTATCTGAACGAATGATAATGAGGATTGCCGGATCTATTTCGTCATTTTCCAACAAATTATCACAAAATAATTCGCATATTATGCGACATACATTGCAGATTCGTACCTTCAATTGAAAAACGGTACCGTCGATTGAAAACGGTACCGTTTTTCGGTTTCGGCGAAGCTTCAGCAACACCTCGGCAAAGCCGATTTCAGCGCGGCAATCGCATTACAGCGCCTCGACCTCCAGCACAATGGCTTCAAGCGGCCACAGCGGCGGCACCTGCAGGCCGATTTCGCCCAGCAACTGGCCGGAGACCTTGAAGCTGTCTATCTGCGCCGCGGAAATCCACTGCGGGGTGTTCCAGCCCCAACGCACCTCGCCGACCTCGTCGCGCAAACGCACGCGGTACATGCAATCGGGGTCCAATCCCGGCATGCGCAGGCGCTCAGTAAGCACGTCACGCAGGTTGGTGACGGTCGCCACCACCCACACGGCCCGCTTGCCGTCTTCAGATACCACACCGCGACCGCGCAGCGCCGGATCCTTGAAGTCCGCGTGCTTCACCGTGCCATGGTGGAGCACTCCACGCAACTCCTTGTACAGCGACACGAATGCGCGCAGCTGCTCGACCTCGTCATCGGAGCATTCAAGAATGTTCCATTCGAAGCCGGAGCAGCCTTCCAGCGAAATGGCCGCACGGTAGCTCAATTCGGTGGCACGCCAGGTGGAGTGTGCCGGCGACGGGCCGACATGCGCGCCGATCATTTCCGGCGGCACCACGAGTTCGGTGTAGCGCTGAATGTCCACGCGATCGCGTGGATCGTTGGAATCGGATCCCCAAATGCGATCGGCATGCTGCAGAATGCCGGCATCGGTGCGAGCGCCGCCAGACGAGCAGCTTTCGATTTCCAGCTTCGGGAATTGCGATTTCAGATCGTCGAACAACCGGTAGCAGGCTTCCGTCTGCTCATGCAGGCCGTATCGGCCGTTATGCACCGGCTCGGTGACGTCACGATTGTGATCCCACTTGATGTAGTCGATGCCGAGTTGCTCGACCAGCGCCGTCATCTGCCCGCGCACATGCTCGTAGGCGGCCGGATTGGCCAGATCAAGCACATACTGGGTGCGGTAGGAGACGTCTTCACGGTACGGCACCGCTTCAGGTGCGGCGAGAATCCAATCCGAATGCTCGCGGGCGCAGTCGGAATCGAGGTTCACCATTTCCGGCTCGAACCACAGGCCGAACTGCATGCCAAGGTCGTGCACATGCTTAGCGAGATTGTCGAGGCCGTTCGGCCAGACTTCCGGATCGACCACCCAATCGCCGAGGCCCCTGGTGTCGTCACGACGTTCGTGAAACCAGCCATCGTCAAGCACGAAACGTTCGACGCCGATGCTTGCGGCACGGTCGGCCAGCTTGATGAGCGTGGCTTCGTCATGGTTGAAATACACCGCTTCCCACGTGTTGATGGTGAACGGACGAGGGCTTGACACATGCTTCGGCAGCGAGCGCAGCCACGTATGGAAGCGTGCGGCCATGCCGTCAAGACCAGTTGCGGAGTATGAGAAGCAGACCTGCGGAGCCTCATACGATTCGCCGGCCGCAAGCTGAATTTCACCGGGGCCGAGCAGTTCGCCGGCGCCGATCAGCGTTTCATGGGGCGGCAGATTGTCGATGCGGTACGTCTGGTTGCCGCTCCACGCCAGATGGCAGGCCCACACTTCGCCGCTCGCCCACTTCGGTTCGCCGTCGGATGCGATGAACATCCACGGGCTTTCATGGCTGGTTTTGCCGTGGCGACATTCGCGCGTCACGGACCCGGACGGCATGGCGGCGGTGCGCGGCTGCTTTTCGAGCGGCCAACGACCGGTGAATTGCGTGAGCGTGTCTGCACGACGGGGCATCGGCATAGTAGATTCCAGCCAATTGACGGTCAATGGCTCGTTTTCGCTGTTTTCGCCGCCATTCGCACCGTCGATATTACTGACGGTCTGTTCGACCATCGCAAGTCCGCCCTTTTTCAGCGAAAGCTTGAGATTGAGACGTACTTTGTTCACGCTATCTTCCGCAGCGACGGTGATTGCCGTCGCCTCGGTTTCGCGATCTTCCGCGGCAAGGAATGTGGTCACGGAAGTCCAGCGCACGAACACCGGGCGTCCGCCACGGTAGGCTTCCAGCCCCGGACGGCCGGCGAACGCTTCGGCGCCTTGTGGCAGCAGCGATGGACGCAGGGCCGCGTCGGGCTTTTCGTTCGGAGGGGTGATTCTCAGCGTCATGGCGTCAAGCTGGGTCAGCGCGGCTTCGTCGGGCGAAAGGCCGAAGTCAGCACCCCAGTATTCGACTTGCGGCATTTCGTCGGTAGGGGTCTTCAGCACGATGCACACGCCATCTCGGCGCAGCACGGCATGGGGTCCCTGATCAAACATCGTTGTCTCCTTCGGGTATGGAAAATGCAAGCCAGGCACACCTGCCCAGCTTTTCAGGCTTTTGACTTTTAACTGGATTCAGTATATATTAAGCGCTTAAGTATTGCAAAACGGCGTGACGCCAACGCAGCCGCTCCGCCGAATTACGAACATGCATTAAAGTGAGGAACCATGGCGAACATCTTCAGTCAAGACAATCCCTTCAACGATCTGATGAGCACCATCGGCGACATGGCCATGATCAGCGTCGCATGGACGGTCTTCTCCATCCCCATCGTAACGATCGGAGCGTCCACATCCGCCGCCTGTGAAGTCGCACGCGAACTGCAGACAGGCTCATCCAAGGGCATTTTCCGCAGTTTCTGGGCCGCGTTCAAGCGCCGCTTCCCCACCAATCTCGCACTGACCGCCATTCTTGCGCTGTTCTGGGGACTCGCGCTGTTCGACCTGTGGTATCTGTCGACGCAGTCCGGCAACACCGTCGCGATCCTGTATGGCGTGACCCTCGCGGTGATCGCGGTGATCGGCTCGCTGTTCGCCTTCATCCTGCCCTTGTCGGGCCGCAGCAAACTCAGCGTGGGCGAGCAAATCAAGCAATCCGTCAAACTCGCGTTGATGCGCCCTCATATCGCATTTGCGGTGCTTTTGCTGGACATCTGGCCGATTATCGTGGTATTGATAGCACCGCAGCAGACGTTGATGCTCATCCCCCTATTGTGGATTCTCGTCGCGGCCGGAGCGAGCTTCTATCTGCAGATGATGCTCGTACGCAAAACATTCGCCCTCGAATAAAAAATTGCGGTTGCCGCAGCAAATGCGCAATCGCAATTTTTTTTAATTCATCATCGCATCTTATTCCGCTGCCGGAGCGGGACCGGTCGAAGCGCGGGCACGTAATTCGTACGGCCCTTCCATCAGACGCCCCACGCGCTCACCGTCGATCAGCTTGAGCAGCAATCCGGCGGCTTGCTTACCGGTATCGACCACATCACGGCCCATGGCGGTCAGATTCGGATAGGCCGCGGTGCACATGAAGGAATCATCCCACGACATGATGGAGATTTCCTCCGGCACTTTGATACCTTGCGAAGCTGCCACGCCAAGGCCGGCCAACGCCATCACATCATTGTCGTAGATGATCGCCGTCGGATGCTCTGGGAACGACAGCAAACGCTTCGTGGCCTCGCTACCAGTCTCCGGCGTGTAGTCGGTGTGCAGGCAGCGGTAACGCATGCCCAGCTCGGAAGCGACATCTGCAAAGGCGGAATCACGAATATACGAGTGCGCAAGCGATTCGGGACCGCCGACGCGGGCGATCTGACGATGCCCGAGATCATACAGGTATCGCACCGCTTGGCGCACGGCATCGGCATCGGCGCTTGACAGGCTCGGCAGATTGCCGGCCACGGAAGCGTCGGCGATGGCAAGCACCGGCATTTCCTCATGCTCCTCAAGCAGGGCGACGCAAGGATCGCCAAGTTCCACATTGACGAGCAGCATGGCATCGACGTTGCCGGTGGCGATCCAATCGTCGATGATCGCAAGCTTCGCATTCTCGTCAACGGCCATGCGTACCAGCAAGGAATAATCGTATTTTTCCAACTCGGCGCCAAGACCGGAAATAAGCTCCATCATGTAGGGTTCGACGGAAAGCAGCTTCGGGTCGTAACCCAACACCAGACCCACGCGCTGCGTCTTCGACTTGGCCAGCGCCTGTGCCGCGCCATTTGGCTTCCATCCCAGTTCGCGTGCGACCTTCAACACCTTGTCTCGGGTCACATCGGAGACACCAGACTTGCCGTTGAGCGCATATGAAACAGCGCTACTGGAGACCCCTGAAGCTCGGGCAACGTCAAAAATCGTCACCTTGCTTTTTTGAATAGGCATGTCCGCGTCCTTCTTCTTAACTTAAATCGCAACTTAAACGATTCATCTACATCATACAGTAAAAGCGCCGACCAACCTCTTGAAAAGTCAGTGCTCACAACACTTTCGTCTCTTAAGGTCGGTGGCGCTTCAACTTATGTTTTTACTCAACCGAACACGTCAACTGAAATTTCAGTAGTCCTCTATCCACTCTTCTACCGCTTCAGTAGACGGCGTATTCGCGGAATCTCACCATTCGCGTTTCAGATCATTGGCGGAACGCAGCACGTTGGCGGCTGCGAACGCACCCGGAGCGGCAAGCGCTGCGGCATCGGCGGTGGCGATATGCAGCACGACGCTTTCGCCCGGAAGCAGCGAGACCATGCCCTCGGCCACCGAAGCCTTCGCGTCGACCTTGTCCGCCATGCAGAACAGGTCACGCACGTAGCTCTTGGCCGTAACGGTAAGTTCCACGCCATCTTCCACGGCTACGGCCGCAATGCTGAACGCTTCCGCCGGAGCGGCGAGCTTCTGGTCAATGATTTCGGTCGGATTGAAGATCACGCGGGCGAAGGCATTGTCGGATGGGGTCGCCACGACCAGCTCGTTGCCGGCATCCACGTAGGAGACGATCTCGTCGGCGAGCGGCAGACCGATATGGGAAACGGCACTAAGTTCAACATCGTCGAAGCTCTGGGTGGCGAGCACTTCGCCGGTCAGCGTTACGCGCTCTACCTTCCAGGTGCCCTTCCATGCCTCACGGGTGTCGTTGAGCACGATGAGTTCGAAGTGGTCGTTGGCGGTCTTCGTGCCTTCCCAGCTGTGGGTTTCACGGTATTCGTCGGACACGCGCGGCTGGATGGTGGCCAGGCGTGGCGCGAAGAAGTCGCGGGAAGCGTACCACACCGGCTTGCGATGTCCATCGAAGTCGACGGCCGCCCAGGAAACGACAGGCCAATCGTCGTTGAGCTGCCAAATCAGCGCGCCCGCGTTGACCGGCTCGAGGGAGCGCATATGCTCCACGCCGAAACGCATGGCCTGCGCCTGCTGCAGCTGGCATGCCCAATGCCAATCCTCTATATCGGCCCAATTGTCGGTCGGAATCAGCCAGCTATGCTCGCCGTCAGACGGTTTGCCGTTGACCACGCCGCCGAAGCTCACGTCGTCAAGATGGCCGGGAGTGATGTGCGAACGCATGCCGCGGGCCAGCTTGTAGTTGCCGCCCATGGCCTTCTGATGCACCAGCATCTGCTTGCCGAACGGTTCGAGAACCTCGTCGTGCACTGCGTTAGTGAGCGTGCTCCATGCCGGCGGGGCCTGATAGCCGAATTCGTCAGCGAAGCGCGGGGTGTACTGCGCGTACACGGTGTAATCGGCGCGGTTCCAAGCATCCCAGATGTGCATGGTGCCGTCGGTGTCGAGGTTGGCGCCCGTGAATTTGGTGAAGCTCATCGGAGAGCTTGGTAGATAGACGGAACGTGCCGGATCGAGCTCTGCGAGCAGGGCCGGGAACAGTTCGGAATAGTAGTAGTCGCCCCACGGCTTCTCTCCGTAGCCGAACTCGTTGGCCTTGCGGTCGTCGTCGCGCAGGGCCTGCTTGTAGCCGCCCCATTCGGAGTAGGCCACATAGTTTTCGTTGGATCCGTTCCACACAATCAGGCTGGCATGTTCGCTCAAACGGGTGATGTGCTCGCGGGCTTCGGCTTCGACTTCGGCCTTGGTTTCGGTGTCTTCCGGGTAGGCCGCGCAGGCCAGCATGAAGTCCTGCCACACCATGATGCCGTACTTGTCGCACAAATCGTAGAATTCGTCGGCTTCGTAGATGCCACCGCCCCATGCACGTACCATGTTGGAGTTGGATTCCACCAGGTCGCGGATGCCGCGCTCGTAATCGCGGTTGGAAACGCGTGCGATGAACGCATCATCCGGAATCCAGTTGTAGCCGTGCGCGTGCACCGGCACATCGTTGACATAAATCTGGAATGGACGGCCGACTTCATCGGCGCGGGTGTCGACATGCACGGTACGGAAACCGACATGGCCGTTCCAGGCGGCGGCTTCTGCGGTAGCGGCCTCACCGGCGGTGACGGCAACGTCGTATAGCGGCTGATCGCCGTAGCCAATCGGCCACCACAACTTCGCTTCCGGCACTGCAATCGTAATCACCGCGCTATCGCGGCCTTCCCCAACAATGCCGTCGGCAGCCAGAGCAACACCGAAACCGGAAATCTCCGCATGCACCGGCACCGCCTGACGCACGGGATGGGAATCATACGGGGACATGATGCGGCCCTTGCCCACACGTTCGATCTCGACGTGCACATTCAGCAGGCCGGTACCATCAGCGGCAACATCAACCAACGGACGCACGGAAACCAAACGCACGTCGGACCAGGAATCGATGCCAATCTCACGCCAGATGCCAGCGTTTGCCACATCGATGCCCCAATCCCAGCCGAAGGAGTAGCTCGGCTTGCGAATCTGGTTGAACGCGTGATGCTCGGTGTGCGGGTAGTAGCCGCGGGCCTGCTCCATGCGGTCGGATTCACGCACCGGAGAAGTGAAGGTGACGGTCAGTTCGTTGGTACCCTCTCGCAGCAGTTCGCGCACGTCCCAACGGTAGGAGCGGTGGAAGTTCTTGGTGGAGGCCACCGGGCGTCCGTTCAGCACAATGTCGGCGATGGTATCGAGGCCGTAGGCCACCAAGTCGTGGCGGTCGGCACCGTTGTCGTGCCAGTCGAAACGGCAAGTGAAACGCCAGTCGATGTCGCCGATCCACTGCTGATCGTTCTCGTTGGCACCATCGAACGGATCGGCGATCAAGCCCGCGTTCAGCAGGTCCAGGGTCGCCTCTCCCGGCACGGTCGCCGGAATACCGGCGGTAAGCGTTTCACGCAGCGATTCTGGGGCGGCTTCTGGATTGACGGCCGTCAGCGTCCATCCTTCGCTCAGCGAAGTGAATGTGCTGGGAATGTGAGACATGGAAAGTTCCTTTGTACGAAGAAGAGGGGCCACGCCGCGATGACTGTCTCGACGCGGCCCTTGATTATGGAAAAGGTTCAGTTCTCTCGGGTTTATTCCTTGACGGCGCCTGCTGCGATGCCGCTGTAGATCTGCTTCTGGAAGATCAGGAACAGGATCAGCATTGGCAGCAGCGTGATGATCACGCCGGCGCAGATCAGGTTGTACTTGCTGCCCATAGGACCGGTGAAGGAGTACAACGCGATTGCGATGGTCTTCAGATCGGCATTCTGCAGGTATAGGTTGGCCGCGTAGTATTCGTTGTACACGCCGACGCCCTTCAGGATTGCGCAGGTCACGATTGCCGGCTTCAGCAGCGGCAGCAGGATCTTGTAGTAGACGGTGAAGTACGAGGCGCCATCCATGATTGCGGCTTCATCCATGGACACCGGGATATTCTCGAAGAATTGGATGAATACGTAGATGGAGATGACGTCGGTGCCGCACTGCATGAGGATGTATCCCCACATCGTGTTGACTGCGTGGAAGTTGACCATCATTTTGTACAGCGCGACCTGCATTGCGATGCCCGGAAGCAGGGCCGCGATGGTGAACATGCCACGGATGAAGGTGTTACCGGGGAAGCGGAAACGGCTCAACGCGTAGGCAAGCATGGTGCCGATGATCGTGGTGACGATCAGGACTACAACCACCACGATGATGGAGTTGCGGAATGCGACTGCCATGTTCGACGTGGTGAACGCCTGCACATAGTTGTCGAAATTGAGCCAATTTTTCGGCATATCCATAACAGATGTGCTGTGGTATTCCTTGTCCGTCTTGGCGGCGGTCACAAAGCAGCTGACCAGAGGCAACAGCATCATGAATGCCACGAAAACCAGGGAAAGATACTTGACGAAAACGAAGAAACCAATCTTGAACTTGTACCAGAAGCCAGAAGTCTTGGCTGCGGAGCGTTCCTTCGCGAGTGCCACTGCGTCAGTCATCATGCCACCGCCTTTTCAGTCTTGCTCGGACCGTTCTTGAAGATCGGAGCGTTCTTCTTGGCCATGCGGGCGCGCTGGCGCTCGATCTTCGCGGCCTTCTTCTTTGCCTTCTCCACACCGTCGTCAGCGTCCTTAAACGCGTAGTTGAAGAACAGTTGCTGCAACAGCGCGCAAATGAGAATGATGATCAACAGGACGATTGCCATGGCGGATGCCAGGCCGACCTTCTGGCTAGTGTGGGCGATGCGGTCCATGCGCACGAAGTAGGTGGCGGTGCCGTTCGCGCCGGTGGTGATGACGTACGGGCCTTCGAAGGCGGACAACGAGCCGGTGATCGAAAGGATGACGTTCAGCACGAGGATGGTCTTGATGCCCGGCAGAATGATATGGCGGAACTGCTGGAACTTGTTGGCGCCATCGATTTCCGCGGCCTCGTACAGCGATCCGTCGATCGACATCATTGCGCCGATGAACAGGATCACGTTCTGCCCGAGGTAGCGCCAGATCGACGCGCCCACCAGCGACCAGTTGTTCACGCTTTGGTCTTTCAGCCAGTAGGGCAGACTGTCAAGCTGGAATCCGCACCATTGAAGCACAGTATCGAACACGTAACCACGTGTGTAGAAGAACTTGAAGATGAAGCCGACTGCAATGCCGTTGATCAGGTACGGGAAGAAGTAGATGGCCTTGAAAGCGCTGCCGCCGCGGACCTTGAACGCCAGCATGCTGGACAGGTACAGGGCCAGGCCAACCTGGATCAGCGCGCCGGCCATGTAGTAAAGGCTCAACTTCAGGGAGGAGAGCGTGTCGGGACGGGTGAAGACATCAATGTAGTTCTTGAGGCCGACGAATTCACGCGGGCCGATGTACTTCATCTTGTAGAACGAGTAGCCGATCATGGATCCGAACGGCCAATACGTGAAGATTACGAGCAGTGCGACCGGAACTGCGCAGAAGGCGACGATAATACCGGCCTTGCGCCAATCTCGGGGCTGCTTATTGAATGGGATCTCGACCTTCTCGGCCGGTTCCACTGCTGCTGCAGTCATGATATCCCCCTCAGGTGAGTTTTCTTCTCTGCCTTGTTGTTAGTGAAAGAAAAGGACTTCGACCGTTCCTGCTGAGAACGAGCCGAAGTCCTCAGTGATGATTGAAAGCAATCACAGATTGAGCATCAAGCTCACTTGGCGTCAACACCCTCGGAGTCGAGAGCGTCGTTCCACTTCTGGTTCCATTCCTGGACGAGTTCGTCATAGGTCTGGTCCTTGTTGGCAGCGTGCTCGACGATGCCCTGAACGCGGGCGTCGCCGCCGTTCTTGAGGTTGAGCTCGGAATCAGAGTTGAGGTCGTTGAACAGATCTTCCTCGCCGGACTTGGCGGGTTCGTCGGCGATGAGCTCGACATCCTTGAAGTTAGCGTAGAGGTCAGGAAGCTTGTCGTCGTTGGCGGAGATCGGGATGCCACCCTCGTTGTAGGCGAAGTTGGACTTTTCGGTCATCCACTTGACGAAGATCATGGACGCTTCCTGATTGTCAGCGGAAGCCTTCTTGTTGATGCCGAATGCGTAATCCGGACCGGAAGACGCGTACTGCTTGCCGTCGACGGTGATCGGGAACGGCATGTAGCCGACGTCTTCAGCGTTGTCGCCAGCGGCCTGCATCTGGGAGACTGCCCAGGAGCCGAGCACCATGGTAGCGATCTCGCCGTTGTTCATCTTGCCCTTGGAAGATTCCCAATCGGTGGTGGAGTAATCGTCCTCAGTCAGACCATCGGCAACAGCGTCGTACAGAATCTTGTAGACGTTGTAGGCGTGGGTGCCGTCGCCCGGATCCTTGAACGGATTCTTGGTGTGCTCAAGCACCTGGTTCAGGTACTTGGCATCGCCGGTAGCGGTACCGCCAATGTAGTCATCCCATGCGCCCATGGTCCAACCAGCGGCATAGTTGGTGTACAACGGGATGGCCTTGGTCTTCTCCTTGATGGCCTTCAGGTCGGAGATGAACTCATCCGGGGTGGTCGGCAGCTTGTCGATGCCGGCGTCCTTGAAGACCTTCTTGTTGTAGACGATGCCGGAGGCGTTGCCGGTGGAAGCGATGCCGTAGACCTTGTTGTCGTAGGCCTTGTCGGTGGCGTACTTGACTTCCTTCTTCACGTCGTCGAGGGAGCCGTAAGACAGGAAGTAGTTGCCCAGCTCGGACTTATCAACGGCCGGGATCATCATGATGTCACCCCAGTCGCCACCCTGCAGACGGGTCAACGCGCTGTTGGCGTAATCAGTGCCGCCTTCGATGGAGATCTTGATGTTCGGATACATCTTGTTGAACTCAGCGAGGTACTGCTTCCAGGTCGTGCCGCTGTAGTCGTCCTTGAGCATATCGGTACGGTTGCTGTACAGCTTCAGATTGGCCTTGATGTCCTTGCCGGTCTCGCCAAGGGTGATGTCCTTGTACTGGAGATCCGTGGACTGCGAGGAGTTGTCGCTGCCGCCGCAAGCAGCCATGCCCATCATGCAGGCGGCTGCGACGCCGGCTGCGACAATCTTCTTGAGATTCATCTTCTGATCCTTCCTTACGAATCACTGTTCATCACTTCGGGAGACTCGGCACCGATTCTCCGTTGGTGATGCCTTTCATCTCAGGCCTCTCTGCCTGCCCTTGATGAAGTGGTAATACTTACGATAACTGAACCCCTTAAGCTTGTCAAGCGCTTAAGTAGTGCGTCAATACCCCCGAAATGAGTTTTACGATGCTTTCTCAACATTACGCGATTTTGTTTAGTCTGCAAAAAACGTTGATATTACTAGGATTTCGATTACTTATCTGCAATCTAACAAGTATTCAGTAGGTTAACATTAATGCGATTAACGTAATTTTATTTACTGGAGTGTCGTTAAGCGCTTAAGTCATGCTGCGGTATCCGCAAAACGTTGGAGAATCAACAAAAATTAGCATGTCACGTCTTCAAAATGACGCGACATGCCAATGTCGTTCAGTGCGATTTTCAGAAGCGCATCCGCAACTCCAACCTCACACGAGCAAAGCACTATGCACGAGACGCAATGAAATTGCGATACCACAGGAAGCTATCCTTCGGAATGCGTTCCTGCGTGGCGTAATCGACATACGTGATACCGAATCGCTTGGCATAGCCGAAATACCATTCGAAATTGTCAAGCAACGACCACACGAAATAGCCAGTCAGCGGCACACCCTCGCTCATCGCGCGACGAGCCGCGGCAAGATGACGCTGCAGGTAGTCGATGCGGTCAGCGTCATGCACCGACTTGCTGCCATCGTCGTTAACCACCAACTGATCCTTGCAGGCCATGCCGTTTTCCGTGACCATCAGCGGCACTTCGGGGTAATTATCGTGCACACGCACCAACAGATCATGCAGGCCATCTGGATCGATATTCCAGCCCATATCGGTATGCGGACCCTCGGTCGGCAGCCAATCAACGTCGGAAGCGCCCGGAGCCGTGGAAGCCTCCGTGGACTGCGGGAACTGCGGGCGGTCGCTCATAGCCAACAGATTCGTGGAGTAATAGTTGATGCCGAGCACGTCGATCGGCTGATCAATCTGCTCAAGATCGCCCGGCTGCACGAAACTCCAATCGCAGATGCCCTTGGTGATGGCGAACAGCTCGTCGGGGTAACGGCCGCGCAGCATCGGATCAAGGAACGCACGGTTGGAAATCAGATCGAGACGGTGGCAGGCGTCGGCGTCCCCGCGGTTCAACGCAAGATTCAGTGTGACCGAACACTTGGCACTCTCCCCCAGCTCGGCACGCACGGCCTGAACCATCAAACCATGCGCGAGGTTCAAGTGATGCACCGCGGGAAATGCACCTGGGCCGAGACCCAAGCCCGGCGCATGCTCCTTTGCACCATAGCTCAAATACGAGGAGCACCACGGTTCGTTCAACGTGGTCCACGTGTCGACGCGGTCGCCGAGGCGCTTGGCCACCACAGACGTGTAGTCGGCCAGCGCGTATGCGGTTTTGCGATTCAGCCAACCGCCTTCATCACCCAAATACTGCGGCAAATCCCAATGATAGAGCGTCACGACCGGCTTGATGCCACTCTCCAGCAATGCGTCGACGATACGCTCGTAAAAGTCGAGGCCCTTGTCGTTGACGACGCCGTTGGGCGTTGACATGATGCGCGGCATGGCGATCGAAAAACGGTAAGCATCAACGCCGAGATCCTTGAGCAGCGCCAGATCCTCGCGCCAACGATGGTACGAGTCCGTTGCCACATCGCCGGTATCGCCGGCTAGCGTGGCACCCGGGGTATGGCTGAACGTGTCCCAAATCGAGGGGCAGCGACCATCCTCGTTCGCCGCACCCTCAATCTGGTACGACGCCGTAGCCGTACCAAATACAAAATCCTGAGGAAAAGTGTTCTCCATTGCACGTCCTTCCCATGAAGCGGTTAAGATACTGTGTTTCATATAATAAGCCAGCACTCCAGACACAGCGCAAACCAGCCGCTCTGCACCAATCATGCACAGCCAGCAACACTCATCACAAACAATGCGCCATATACAACGGCAACGTGATGCACTCCGCAGCCTTATCCACAACCATCGGTTTAGGCGCCAACACAAACCTCATACCTACACGCTTGCCAAATTTCTCTTTGAATTTATTCAGCGAAACAGTGCCGTACCGAATACCAGATTTCGCTTCAATAGGACTGATTCGCGCCTTCATAGCCGAATTCTCAAACTCTCGAGTAATCAGAAAATCAATCTCCATCGCACCATACTTGTCTTCATGGTTACCGCAGGAATAGAAAAACAGCCGATGCCCTGAAGCACGGAGTTGCTGAGCAACGAGATTCTCCACAAACATGCCCTCATTAAATGCAAGCTTGCCGAACAGAACGTCCTTATACAGCGAGGCCGGAGTCGTCTTTCGATCGGCAAACGTCAACGCCGACAAAAGCCCAGTATCCGCCATATAACACTTCACTTTGGCTTCGTCCTCGTTAAGCCCCAGCCCCACATTCGGGTCGGTGGAGTTATAGCAGTTGTTGGTCACTCTGGCGTCGGACAGCCAGAAAAAGGAATCACGATAATCCCGCATGCGCGCGTTTTTTCCGATTGAAGTGATGCGGAATCGCTTCTCCTTACGTGAGAGTTGTGCAGGGATCGCGTCAAACACCGCCATCACCTTAGCTTCATAACCTTGCGCATATTTGGCGACATCCTGACGGTATAAGTTGAGGATGCGCCGTTTAATACGGTCAGCCGAGCCAAAATCACGTTGTTTGATGTAGTCCTCCACCACCTGAGGCATACCCCCAACAAGCATGTACTCACGCAGGAGGCGCATGGCCTTGTTATGCAGCGCGGAAGGCAAAGGCCTCATATGCTCGAATGAGTCGCGAATGGCATACGCCAGCTGTTCGTTCCCGTACGCCCACAAGAATTCTTCGAAATCCAAGGGATTCAACTCCCCTGACTGCTCCTCGGAAGGAATAACAATATCTTTGACATTCTGATGGATGGACAGCAACGACCCAGTTTCAATGTAATCGAAACGGCCATCAGCCACCAATCGTTTAATGAATTCGCGCGCAGGAGGAAAACTCTGCACCTCATCGAAAATAATCACCGAATGCCGCGGCACCAGATTCACTTCATAGTAGGCAGACAGGTAAGTGAAAAAGGTTTCAAGATCCTGCCGATACTGACGAAAGAGATCAAGCACTTCCTGAGGCGCTTCGGAAAAGTCGATTGCCAAATACGAGTCATACTCACGTTTGGCGAACGCTTCCGCAATCGTGCTTTTACCAACACGTCGAGCACCTTCAATAAGCAGGGCGCTTGCACCTTGATCACGATTCTTCCATTCGAGCATCTCGTCATAGAACTTACGCTTAAACATCGCCAAACTCCTTATATTGCAACGATTTTCATACTGGTTTACACGGAATCGGCAGTGTCAAATCAAGGATTTCGCACGAAAACGGCAGTATCAAAATCATTATTTCGCACGAAAACGGCAGTGTCAAATTGCAGATTTCACACGAAAACGGCAGTATCAGCCAGCATTTCGATATCTTGTAATCAGTTGCGCGAACAAACGTACACACAACAACACGCGGAACAGGCAGTCAAGTATTCGCACACACCCGTTATGAAGCAACCGACTGCGTGTCTTTTCGTAAAGTCGGTTAAGATATTGCGCGTAGGCAATCGTATCGTTCACATCAGCCAGGCGACGACCGCCAGCTGGAACGATATCAAGAACTGACCGAAATCTCTGCCGTTCAGCCAGTCCTCCATGTATTGCGGCAACAGGCACTGCCGCAATCAGCATTGAAGCAATAGGGGAACTCTCACATGCAGCATATTTCTTTCAACAATCCGAATCTTCGTCATATGGGACGCGTCAGCGATGCCGTGGATCCAGTCACGCACGCGCCATTCCAAACATGGGCATTCCCGTACACGCAAGTGTCATTCCGTTGCACTGGAACATACATCGGCGTACGCCTCGTCAACCATTGGGGGTACGGGCGAGCCACTCTAGGAGCCATTGTTGACGGCCTGCAACTGCGCATTCCCGTCCCCATCGACACCGAACATGACGCCGTCACGCTGAAAAACGGCTATCCCAGCCGCGTGGAACCAACGAAACCAGCAGAACCAGCAGACATGCAGCACAGTCAATCCGACGTTCGCAAACCCGTATACGTCACCATTGCCGAACAATTGCCGAACATCATGCATGAAGTCACGATTTTCAAACGTCAGGATGAAGGCAACAATCGCTACGACATGATCAGCATCGAGCTTGACGACAATGCGCAACTACTGCCGCCCAGCGCCACTAAGCCAAGCCGTCGCATGGAATTCTACGGCGATTCCGTAACCTGCGGCGAACGTTGCGAGGCACTGTGCTACGAGGGGCAGGCAGATCCCGACGAGGATTTGAGCGGCTACAGCAACTCTTGGTATTCGTACGCCTCAATCACCTCACGCAACCTCAACGCTCAAGCTCATCTAGTAGCGCAGGGCGGAGCCAGCCTCATCGACGGCATTGGCTGGTTTCACGCACCGCACTATCTCGGCATGGAAAGCATTTGGGATCGCAGCACCTACAATCCGGAATTCAGCGAGCCACAGCCGTGGGATTTTACGCGATACACGCCACATGTGGTGGTGGTTGCCTTGGGGCAGAACGATGCGCATCCACGCGATTTCATGGCGCTGGATTACGACAGTGCTGAGGCGCAGCATTGGCGTGCGCGCTATGTCGATTTCGTGCATGCGTTACGCGAGAAGTACCCGAAAGCGCTGATCGTGCTTACTACAACAATTGTGCGGCACGACGCCGCTTGGGACCGAGCGATCGGCGAAGTCTGCGATAAGCTTCGTGCTGAGGGCGAGTTTCACGTGAAACATTTTTTGTATTCACGCAATGGTTGCGGCACGGATGGCCATCCGCGAGTTCCGGAAGACGAACAGATGGCCGCCGAACTGACCGCATACCTAGAATCATTCGGCCCGGATCTGTGGCAATAGCCTATGCATTCGTGACATATTTTTATTTGATTCGTTTCTGCGATTTTGGTGGCACAAATCGCAGAAACGTTGAATCTTCAATGATTTTTTATTTGACCGGTATTTGATTCGTATTTGACTGACGTGCGATCAGCAGAACTTCAATCGCAATACAAAGCGTGCGATTGCCGCACACTATAAGCACAGCAATCGCACGCTATTCATTGTCGACTAGCGACAATCATGCAACGTGATTATTCAGCGTGATCAGAGTCGGTGTGATCGGTCAGGTCTAGCTTGAATGGGTGAGCGGGCAGATCATTGTCATTAACCAACGGTGCAGGCCCCCAACTGCGCCACGCGTAGCGCATCATCACCGGCGCTGGCACTTCCGGCGTGGCCAACGTAATCGTGCCGATACTGCGACTGTTAATCGGAATACCGAACTCCGTAGCGTTATAGTCAACCACATTGACCTTCGCGTTGATCAAATCGTCAATATCGCAATCCACGAAAATCGCAGCAGTGGCCGGATGGAACACACCATCAGCGCCGGCAAGCTCGAAACCGGAACGTTCCGGCAGTCGTACCAACGAAGGCAGGCTCTTGTCGAACTTATCACCATAACTGTCGGGCGTAGTACCGCTGAAATGCAGGCCGTGCGCATACCGGAAGAACAGACGCACGCGACCGCCTTCGTCGCAGCGGAAGCCCAGCACAGTCGGACCATACACCGGAATACGGCTCATACCATACACTTGGTGAAGCGCACAATTGCCGAGACGCTCGCCGGGCGTGCGCTTATCAACCGGGTGAATGTTGTTGTATTCACCGCAATCCATGGTGCAGATGGCGAACACGTTGTCGATGGACTGTGCGGCATCCCACTGGGCCTCACGCAGCACCGGCCACAGCATCGGATCGCCTTCGCCCTCGTCGACCTTCTTGTCGATCCACTGCGGCAGCTGCACGATCAGGAACGGCAGATTCTCGCTCCACAGCGCACGCCATTCGCCGATCATCATGCCCAACAGCTCACGGTAGGTTCCGCAATACTGTTCGTCTTCCTCACCCTGATACCACAGGAATCCAGCCAAGGAGTACGGCACAATGCGTTCCAGCATGGCATGGAACGGACCAGTCGGACGCCACTGCGAGGTCGGCGTCATCGGTGGCGGCCACGGGCATTCGCCGTACTGTTGGGTCAGCGTATCCCACGTCACATCAGGATCGGCTTCACGAGCTGCAGCAATCGACGCATTCCACGTATCAGAACGCGACTGCCATTCGCTATACTCCAAATCGAATTGTTCCTGCGTTTTACCGGCGACCGCCTGCTCGTAACGAGCAAGATAGCCGCGCCCGGATTCGCTGGAATTCAGTGCATCTTCGCTCATCCAACAACTAATCGACGTACCCCCGATATAACAGTCGATAATGCCGATCGGAAGATCGGAATCGAGTTCGTTACGCAGTTTTCGAGCGAAATAGTAGGCTACCGCGCTCATAACGCCACTGTTTTCCGGCGATGATTCCTGCCAGCTTGCCGCATGTTCGGCGTTGCGATTGATCACACCGGTTTTTGGCACATTGTAGAAACGAAGGAGCGGATCGGCGCAGTTTTCGAGGGCTTCCTCAGCGTTTTCGCTGTTGCGCAATTCGAGTTCCATATTGCTTTGGCCGCCGGCCATCCATACTTCGCCGATAAGAACGTCGTAATATTCGATGAAATCGTTGCCTGCGGTGACGCGCAGCGTGTAGGGTCCGCCTTCGGGTTGCGCGGGCAGCATAACGCGCCATGGAGAAAAACCGTTCTTGATCTCTTTGGAGGCGTACGCGTGCGCCTGCACGATCACGGAACCATCGAAATCGCGGATTTCCGCGGAAACCTCAAGTCCAGCGCAATCGGCATCCAACGCGCCGAACACGGCGATGGGTTTGTTGCGCTGCAACACCATATGTGAGGCGAAAATCGCGGCGACGTGCAGAACTCCTGCCGTGCTACGGTCATCGGTAGATTCAACCGACGTTGTCATTTCAGAACCAGGAGCAGGACCAGTCGCAGTGACCATGACATCTCTTCCTATAGAAAAACCGTAAGAAACCGTACGTATCTATCCTAAAGCAATATGCGACAGAACATACAAAAAAAGACCGCCACCGTAAGGCAGCGGTCCTTCATAAAGACTCAGCGATTAGCCGGATGAGTCAAATCAGCCACGGGCGATCTTGCCGGTGAAGGTGGCCATATCGGCGTCGTCATCCTTGCCGTTGTTCCAGGAGAACATAGCGCGCAGCTTCGGACCGACGGTCTCGATGCGGACGTTGCCATACTCTTCCTGCAGGGCCTTGAACTTCGGAGCGCCAGCGTCCTGATCATCGATGAATTCCTTGGCGAAGGAGCCGTCCTGGATGCGCTGCAGGTGGTACTGCATGCGCTCACGCACGTGCTCGTCGATGCAGGTGTTGGTGTAATCGCCGTACTGGGCGGTGTCAGAGCAGGACCAGCGAGCCTTGTTCAGACCGCCCTCGTTCATGAGGTCGACGAGCATCTTCAACTCGTGGCAGACCTCGAAGTAGGCGATTTCAGGCTGGTAGCCGGCGTCAGTGAGGACCTCGAAGCCCATTTCAACAAGCTTGTTCACGCCGCCCATGAGCACATTCTGCTCGCCGAACAGATCGGTCTCGGTCTCTTCGGTGAAGGTGGTCTTGATGGCGCCTGCACGCAGAGCGCCCAGAGCCTTGGCGTAAGCCAGGGTGATGTCCCAAGCGTCGCCGCGCGGATCCTGCTCCACGGCCACGACGACCGGGACGCCACGACCGTTGGCGTACTCACGACGTACGATGTGGCCCGGGCCCTTCGGAGCGACCATGAAGATCGGGTGGTCCTCGGACGGCTTGATGTAGCCGTAGTGGATGTTGAAGCCGTGAGCGAAGGCGACGGCTGCGCCCGGCTTGATGTTCGGCTCGATGTCGTTGGTCCAGATGGTGCGCTGGTACTGATCCGGAGCCAGGATCATGATGATGTCGGCCTCAGCTGCGGCTTCCGGAACGGACTTGACTTCCAGGCCCTGCTCCTTGGCGTGCTCGACGGACTTGGAGGTCGGACGCAGGCCGACGACGACGTCCACACCGGAATCGCGCAGGTTCAGAGCGTGAGCATGGCCCTGGGAACCGTAACCGATGATGGCAACCTTCTTGCCTTCGAGGACCGAGAGATCACCGTCGTTCTCGTACCAGATTTGTGCAGCCATTGTAATTGGCACTCCTTTTATGTAGTGGGGTGAACGCCTCCCGGCGTTCGGGTTTCTACCATTCGCAGATGAATTCGCGTGTTTTTGTGCATGGATTTTGTCCTGCAAACTGGGGTCTATCCTACTCCCGACCCTTCCTAAATAAGTACCGAGTCCACAAAGTGAGCTAACGCCTAACCGTGCGGCTCCCCCGACAATCAGTGCTGCGATCCCGCATACGAAATATCCCAGTCATAAAACAACACAGCAACAAAAAAGAAGCCACCGTGGTGAGACGGTGGCTTCCAACACGTTTCGCGCGTATTGCGCTACTACGCTACTCAGCGGCCTTTAACATGCAGCCGCTACAGCGAAATCACTGAACCTGGGTACGGGCGATCTTGCCGTTGAAGGACTCGGCCATATCGGCATCGGCGTCCATCTGGTTGTTCCAGGAGAACATGGCACGCAGCTTCGGGCCAACGGTCTCCAGATGCGGGTGGCTGTACTCTTCCTGCAGCTCCTTGAACTTCGGAGCGCCGGCAGCCTGATCGTCCATGAACTCCTTGGCGAAGGAGCCATCCTGAATGCGCTTGAGCTGGTACTGCATGCGCTTCTTGGTCTCTTCAGTGATGACGGTGGAGGTGTAATCGCCGTACTGGGCGGTATCGGAGCAGCTCCAGCGAGCCTTGTTCAGGCCGCCTTCGTTGGCCAGATCCACCAGCATCTTCAGCTCGTGGAACACCTCGAAGTAGGCGATCTCCGGCTGGTAGCCGGCCTCGGTCAGCACGTCGAAGCCCATATCGCACAGGTGGTTGATGCCACCCATGAGCACGTCCTGCTCGCCGAACAGATCGGTTTCGGTCTCTTCGGTGAAGGTGGTCTTGATGGCGCCTGCACGCAGAGCGCCCAGAGCCTTGGCGTAAGCCAGGCACAGCGGCCAGGTCTTGCCGTCCGGATCCTGCTCCACAGCCACAACGACCGGAACACCACGGCCGGCGGCATACTCACGACGAACGATGTGGCCCGGGCCCTTCGGAGCGACCATGAACACCGGATGATCTTCAGTCGGCTTGATGTAGCCGTAGTGGATGTTGAAACCGTGGGCGAAAGCCAGAGCAGCGCCCGGCTTCAGGTTCGGCTCAACCTCTTCCTTGTAAACCTTGGCCTGGTACTGGTCAGGCAGCAGGATCATGACCACGTCGGCTTCGGCGACGGCCTCGCCGACCGGCTTGACTTCCAGACCCTGCTCCTTGGCGTAATCCACGGACTTGGAGGTCGGGCGCAGGCCGACGACGACGTCCACACCGGAATCGCGCAGGTTCAGCGCATGGGCGTGACCCTGAGAACCGTAACCGAGGATGGCCACCTTCTTGCCTTCAAACACAGACAGGTCAGCGTCCTTTTCGTACCAGATAGTTGCTGCCATGATTGGCGCTCCTTTTATTTTCTTTTATCGCTTCGGGATTGTACTTTTCCCCGAAAAATCTTTCGATTTCTGTTACTTGTTCGGTTGTTGCAGCGGCTTGTGATTCCTAGGATGTTGCTCCCCCCGGATTGTGTCCGAGGAATCACTCCCGCCTCTCCTGCGGAACTGTTCTAGTCCCGCTTTCTTTATATTGGTTGCTGGCGTTCACATAGTGGTTATGTTTTGCGTCAAACGTTTTTTCGTAGTGGTACACGGGAGTACCAAGTTCGGCACTCGGGAGTATCGAATGCGACTCACTTGGTGAAGTCGACGTCCTTGGTTTCCTTGCAGGTGATCACCGAGATGAGGCAGCAGACCGCCATCACGCCCAGATACAGACCCACGGAATGCACACCCCAATGGTGCGACAGCCAAGTGGCGATGGTCGGCACGAACGCAGCGCCGACGATGGCAGCCAGGTTGTAGCCGATGCCGGAGCCGGAGTAGCGCACGTTGGCGTCGAACAGTTCCGGAAGGAATGCGCCGATCGGACCAAACGCAGTGCCCATCAAAGCGAAACCGATGCACAGGAACAGCAGGGTTGCCGCGAAATTGCGCTGGCCCACCACACCCGAATCAAGCAGGTACGGGAACAGCAGGGCGAACACCACCAGCAGCACCGACGAGATGGTGATCACGCGACGACGTCCGAACCTGTCGGCGTTCACGCACGAGATGATGATGAATGCGGCGAACACGCACACGGCGATCATGAGCATCAGCAGATACTCGCGGTTGGTGAAGCCGAGGTTGCCACCGCCGTCTTCCACGCTCTTGGTGCCCCAAGCGAGCGACCATGTGGCCAACGTGTAGAACAGCGTGTAGGTGACGGCCACCAGGAACGTGGCCTGCATGACTTCCTTCCAGCTCTTCTTGAACACTTCGGTCAGCGGAGACTTGACGACCTTCTTCTGTTCCTGGGCCATGCGGAAGATCGGAGTCTCCTCCATCTGCACGCGCACCACAAGACCGACGATCACCAGCACTGCGGACAGCAGGAACGGCACACGCCAACCCCATGCCAGCATCGCATCGTCATCGTTGAACGTTTCCAACAGGAAGTAGGTACCGTTCGACAGGAAGAAACCGATCGGAGCGCCCAATTCCGGGAAGGAGCCATACAGCGCTCGCTTGTCTTCCGGAGCGTTCTCGGTGGCTACCAAAGCGGCACCCGACCATTCGCCCCCCAAACCGATGCCCTGCACGAAACGGCACAGGCACAGCGCAGCGACGGCCACAATGCCCCACTGGCTGTAAGTCGGCAGGCAGCCGATCAGGAACGTTGCGATGCCCATGGTCAACAGCGAAACCACCAACGTGGTCTTGCGGCCCATGCGGTCGCCGAAATGGCCGAACACCAAGGATCCGAGCGGGCGTGCGATGAACGCGATGGCGAAGGTCAGCAGGCTGGCCAGCAGCGCGACGGTCGGATTGGTGGTGTCTCCGAAGAACACCTTCGGGAAATAGTTCGCAGCGGCGGTGCCGTATGCGTAGAAGTCGTAGAACTCGATGGCGGTGCCGACCATGGAAGCGGCGATCACGGTTTTCACCGAATCGCGCACCATTGCCTGCGCTTTGCCAGCGGCTGCTTCGACTGCACTCATTGGATTACTCCTGTTACGTCTGTCACGCGTCACCGGCTCCCAGCTTGCGTCGATAACGTCTTTCTTCTGTTCTCTTGTTTGCAGTCTTCATTTCGTTGCCTTACGCCTTGTGGGCGGCAACAAAAAGACCCCGCAGCATGCAGGGCCATCAACGTGTGTGTTTTGCGCGCCTCAAACCCTGCCTCCGTTGGCGAGGGATTGAAGCTGCATTGCTCGAATCAGTCCGCCAACGAAAGCGGAATAATAATTCGTGCGGACAGCAGTACGCATGCAACCATTCCGTTCATCGTGGCGAACCTCCTTTCGCAAAATCTTGTATTCGGCGGATTATCCGCTCGAACTAAGCCGTAAAGATAAGCGCGTCCACATACCCTTTCCACTAAAGGTTCACTATGTGGACGCGCAATTTTGAATTTGATATTCGTTTTTTGGATTATCTCAGATCATCCAAATCATTTCAGCAACAACGTCAGCACGCCCGCAACAGCCATGCAACCGGCGGCAACAGCGAAAATCAGCAGATACTCGCCAGTCACCGCAATTGCAATCGCGCAAACGACAGCGCCAATCAACGAACCGAACGTATTCGCCAAACTGAACGCAGCCAACGAACGACCAACGGAACGTACATTCGGCAACGTCGCAAGATTCAACCCTTGGCTCACGCCGTCATACACCACATACGCGAAACCTGCAAACAGCGCATACAGCGCGACTGCCATCGCACTATCGATCGGCGTCAACGGAAGCACCACGGCAACCACAAACAACACGCAGGCGGCAATCGCGGGAATACGGGAATCCTTGAAAGCGCGGGCGATGCGGCCAAGCAGCAGCGCAGCCAACAGCGAGCCGACGAACGCGGCAACGGCCATCATCGACATAACCGCAGCCGCTCCGGACAAACCAAACATGGTGACCTGCGAAACATCACCCAAACCATCCTGTGCAAGATACCACTGGTAAATCGCAATGCCGGAAGTGGCTGCGATGGCAAACATGCGCGCGGCAAACGCAATGAAGAACTTCGGAGCGCCCTTCGGCGGACGATACTGCGAAAAATAATCGCCCTTCTTCACACCCTCACGAGGCAAATAGCTGCTGGAACCCTCAAACGGCAACACCAGCAACGTAGCCACACCAGCCACCACCAAGCACAACGCAAACACCATCATGGCGAAACGCGTGGTGCCATCCCAACCGGAATCGTCGGCGGCCCACGTAATCGAAACGGCCGCGATAATGCCCAACACCTGGCCGGACGCCTGGCCAACGCCACGCCACGCGTCCGCACGATCACGGAACTTATCAGGCACGCGCTCACCGAAAGCGGCCGCCAGCGGCATCGATACCATCGCATGTCCGATCAGCGTAAACAGCCAGAACACGATGACCAACGGCATGAAATCACATGCGGAAAGAATCGCCACCGACGTGGCGGTCAGCACCGTGCCGGCGATGATCCACGGGGTGCGGCGGCCCAGCGGGCAGTACGAATGGTCGGACCCGACGGAAATCCACGCGTTCATCAGGAACGTCAACAGCGTGCCGACGACGCTGAGCAGCGCCAGATCGGTGACGCGGTCGGTGCCGGAAAGACGGCTGATGGTCTGCGGAATGAGCACAGAGTTGAGCGCGGCCATCGGCGCGGTGAACAGCAGCGCACCAAGCGCGAAGCCGGCGGTGAGACGATGCACCTGCGGTTTGGTGGGCGTGGTGCCGTCTGGCGCGGTCATCGGATCGCGCAAGTCAAGGAACGACGATTCGAGGTTCGGCACAGCGGCGTCGAGATGGGCGAACGCGGTCAGCGGGGACCCGCCTTCCGTGTTGATGAGGGTCTGCTGCACTTCCGGACGCTCGTTGGAAGCCTCGGGCACGCGCGGATTCTGCTGTACGGCCAAGCGCTTCAGGGCCGCTTTGGCCTCTTCGGTCAGCGTTTTTTCGTAATCGGGACGGTCATCGATACCGGGGCGCACGAACACCTGGCCCGGCAGCGGCTGCGGCTGCATTGGAGTCTGCTGCTCACCTGCATTATGTTGATTATCTTCAGTCATCTCTTGTTTCTATTCCTGTTTTTCCTGTTTTGTATCGTCGCTTCTCGTTCTTGCTTCTATTTCGTTGCTCGTTTCGAAATGTCACACGATATTCAGCACATATGAAAATCGCCCGGACGCACTGCACCAGTGCATTCGAGCGATTCTTTCGGCGAAATCAACCATATCAATACGTCCTGTCAGACAGCAGAAACATGCGATGGCAATCTCAATATCGATATCGCATAAGAAAAGCCCGGATGCGATTATCGCTTCGCATCCGGACCGGTTGTGTGAGTCTCATGCGCAACGATATTGCGGCAACGTAGCGCCCATCAAAACCAGCAGCGGAATCATATAAATGAAAAACCGCGCATACAGCACAGCAGCGTAAGCACGTTGAGAATAATCAGATCGAACAGCACGCCCATAATGGCGAAAAACATGTTGTCTTGATCGAAAAGCTTTGACATCTTTGACATAAGCTCACCTTACCCGTTTTTGCTGGGATTTCAGCTGATTCCCGGGAAAATTGTTTTCCCGATAAGACGATTGCTCGAAAAAACGAAAATGCGAATCGTCCTTCCTGAAGGAGAGGTGACAGGAAGGACGATTACAGATTTATGGATTTATGCGCGGTCAGGCAGCGACCGGATCAGGCGAGGCTGAATCAGGCCGCGACCGGCGGATTGGCGATCAGATCGTCCGTGCGGTGCTCACCGGCGGCATCACGCCATTCGAGCGTGGCGACGGACGCGGTGTTCTCCACACCAAGACCACGGCCCGGCTCAAACGTGAGCGTGGCCTGAGTGGTCGTGCCCTCCCACGTGAAGCTGATGGACGTATCGCCGTCGGCGCTGTACGAGAAGGTGCCATCGAACGCATCAAGCTCGTTGCGGAACTTGGCAAGCGCGTTCAGTGCCTTCACCACCGGACGCTGCAGATTCTCGTCGATCTCAGCCGTGGAATAGTAATGGCGATTGATATCGCGGCCATTGTTGGTCTTGCGCAGCAGCTCCATGTCGTTCTTGCCGGCAAGCGCGCCGACATAGTAGACCTGCGGAACGCCCGGCAGGAAGAACTGCACCGCGCGAGCCGCAATATAGTGCTGATCGTTGCATCCCAGCGCCGAATAGTAGGTGCTGTTGACCTGATACAGATCAAGATTGGATGCGGCGGCACCGGTAGCGGCCTGCGATTCGCCGTGAGTGTTCGCATGAATGGCGTTGACGAGATTGTCGACATCCTCATCCGGCACGAGCCCCTTGAGCGAACGGTCCAGCTGATCGGAACCGATGTCGATCACGCCGATGCCATCATGCGTGTCAAGTACGGTGACGGCATTGTTCGGACGGATGTCGGTCCAATGCGCGACCGGCTCGACATGACCGGTATTCAGCGAATGCAGCAGCAGCGGCGGAAGGGCGAAATCGTAGACGCGATCGACCTTCGACGCGATCTCGACCTGCTTCTTGTAGTAGGAATGCACTTCGATGAGGATTTCCAAGCCGCGCTTGACGCCCTCCTCGCGCAGGCGGGAGATGAGCTTGAACGTTTTCGGCGTCATGAAGCAGCTGGTACCGGCTTCCTTGGCACCGTAGCCGACGGCGTCAAGACGAATGTAGCTGACGTGGGATGCGGCCATCTGGTCGAAAATCGACATCAGGTATTCCCAGCCTTTGTCGGAATCCGTGTCGATATCGACCTGCTGCGGGGTGAAGCTGACCCAGACCAGGCGAGTCTTGCCCGCGAACTTGTAGTGGGTGAACGGCAGACCCGGGCGCGGACGGTAGATGCCGGCCAGATCCTCTTCGGTCGCGCCGTTCGGAAAGACGGAACTCATGGTCAGGAACATCGGGTAATACTCGGATTCCTCGCCCTTTTCAAGCACGTCTTGGAACTGCTTGGATTCCCAGCTCATGTGGTTGACGATGGCGTCGACCATGATGCCGTGGGTCTTGGAAAGTTCGGCGACATCGTCCCAGCCGCCGAGGCGCGGGTCGACCTTGGTGTGGTCGATGGGGTCGAAGCCTGCATCCGCGCCGTCGAATGGAGTGAAGAACGGCAGGATATGCACGCCGTCATACACGCCGTCGAAACGGGTGCGCAGGATGTCGGTCATCGAGCTGAGGGTGCCGTCGCCGAGGCGATCGGCGTAGGTGATGAGCTGCACTTTGTTTTTCATGGGACCTCCCTTGGTTCATGGGTGCGGGTGCAATGTGTGCGCGTCTGCCTGTTTGCTGTTTACGTATTTGCATACTCACGTATGTATCGAACCGGTTCGATATTACCGCAAAAGAGGCGTCAATGTCCAGTCACACAGCGGAATGCGCGTGTCGAACCGGTTTGATGCGGTGTTCTATGCAGCCCAGCCTGTCCGATCCCCACTCAGCGTTCCAACGCGCAGCATCAACGCGTGGTATCGCCTGGCACCAGCGTCATGGGAACAAGCACGTTCGGCTCGAATGGCTTGGGCTTGTTCTTGCGCGAGGCGTTGGCTGCGGACGCTTCCTCATTAGCGATCGCCTGCACGACATGGGCGGCGGCTGACTGCGCAATCGCCGAGAAATCCTGCGCGACCGCAGTCAGCTTCATGCCGGCCAAATCAGTCAAATATGTGCCATCGTAGGCGACGACCTGCAACTCACCTGGAATCGAAATTCCGCGACCCAACGCCTCGCGCACGCAGAAAGCCGCACCAATATCGGAACTGACCACGGCATCGACGCCTTCGGTCGCCACCCCGTCGAGCGCCTTGTCGACCGCGCGATGATAACCGGCGAAATCCATCACCTCACCAGCCTCGACATACTCATATTTCACGCCCGCGGCGGTCAATTCCTGCTCCAACGTGAGGTAGTAGCGCACCGTCGGGAACGTGGTCTTTCCTAAATCGAACGACCCCTCCCCAACTTCGCCACGCGCCGCCAAATCGAAGAACTGGTCTCGTGGGCCGCCAATCATCACCACATGACGCGCGCCGCTGCGAATCAGCATCTGCGAAATCAGCCGACCACCCTGCTCGTGGTCGGATCCGATCGACGAAATACCGTCTCCAAGCACGCGGTCGAACGCGACGATCGGACGGTGAATCGACGTCCAATAATCACCGGGATGCGAGGTGTGCGCACACATGACGATGCCGTCCATCATGTGCCTGCGCAGCATGTCGACATATTGAATTTCGCCGTCCGCCTCATCCGCGGTGGAGCACAGCATAGTGCGTAGTCCTTGCGCGGCGAGCGCGTGTTGCAGATGTGCGGTAAACGTTGCAAAGAACGGGTGGCGGATGGTGGGCACGATGACACCGACCAGATTCGTGCGATCGTGGTACAGGTTGCGCGCAAGCTCGTTCGGCACATAATTGAGGGCTTGCATGGCCTTACGCACGCGGTCGCGCATGTCGTTGGATACATACCCGTTGCCGTTCACCACCAGTGAGACGGTGCTCAGAGACACCCCGGCCTTCTTCGCCACATCGCGCATACCGACCACGATCGCACCCTCCTCATCGTGCGCCACTTCCGCACTTTGCTTCAAGCTGTATGTAGATCTCCTCATTCCGCGCGTCGCCTACATGCCCGTTATGAGATATTACAGTCATTTTACATACTCTCGAACCTGTTCGATAGTCCGGTGTGTATATCGTTTGACGGGGCCACCCCTCACATATTTTTCCATCATATTTTTTCCGCATATTTTCCCCGTTGGGATCACTATATTGGATTGCATATGATCGCCACCACGCGATTTCTATCGATGTAGATTTTCGCGCGCCATCCACCCACGGAAAGTGGCCGCGCAGTACAACGCAGGAACATGCAAACACCCACGCAGGCACACGCAAGAAACGGCGCAAAGCCCGCGATTCCCACGCTTGCTTTGCGACGTTTTCACGGTTTACGCACTCTGGCGCTTTACGTGCGCGCTACGCCGTCGCACCTGCGTGGCAGTCAGATCAGGCAGTCAGCACGAAGCCGACGCCTTACCTGATTGCGATATCGCAATCGCAATATCACAATGCACGAAAAACACGGCAATTACGCGGGATTGGAAAGCAGCGCGATGCCGAAACCGATCGCAACGCATAGCAACGGCACTGTCACGGTCGCTACACCGTAGCCCAACGCCAACGCGAATTTGCGCGTGCGGATCAGCGAAAGCACCTCGTTGATCGCGGTGGAAAACGTTGAAAAGCCGCCGAGGAATCCCACTATGAACATCATGATCGTATCCATATCGACCGATTGCGAATAATACGACATCATGGCGATGCCCGCGCACAGGGACGCGATGCCGTTGATGACGAGCGTGGATATGGGGAAATTAGGATTTCGGCCACGCCGGCTGTTCCAGCTCCGTTGGATCGACACGTCAAGCACATAACGGGCCATGGCGCCCAGTCCGCCGCATACGCAGATAAGCCAAACCATCAACGCACCTCCCCCGTAGTCGGATCGGGCACCATTGGAATTTCCGCAGTGACTGGTTTTGGCTCAAAACTCGGCAAATCAGCAGACACGTATTGCTGGACGTCTGGCTGGGTACTCGGCTGGATGTCTGACTGGGCGCTCGACTGGGTAATTGGCTGTGCGCTCGACTGAGCAATTGGTCGAATGCCCGGCTGAATGATTGACTGGGCCACAGATTGCGCTGACGTGTCCTCCGCCACCACGGTCGGCACATGCACATCCGTGGTCTGTGCTTCCAAAGACGCTACAATCGGCGATTCCTGCGATGCCAATGATTGCGACTGCGCAGCCTGAGCCGCCTGCCGTGCGGCACGCTGTGCGACTTGCGCAGCTTCAAGCGCAGCCTGAGCCGCGGAGTGCGCGACATCCGCCACCTTCGCATGTTTCACGCCGCCGTCGCTCATTTCCGTACCCAGAGTGTCCGATTCTGAAGAAACGGACATCCAAGCCATACTTTCAGCACCATATGTGTCCGATTCTCCAGAATCGGACACTAAAAGTGTGCCCCGCAGACGTTTACGGGCCCCTCTGGCAAGCGCAAACTGCATGACGGCAACGCCAGCCAACGCCGCAACAATACCGCCAACAAAACTTCCAGCAAGATACCCGAACGCGCTGGACACATGATGCTCACGCAAGCCCTCCATCGTCTCAAGCATAACCCCCGACATCGTCGACAAACCACCAAGAAAACCCAAGCCAACACCACGACTAACCGCCTGGCGGACCCGACGACGCAACCATGACGCAGTCGCCATATATTCGGTCAACATCGCAAAAAGAAAACACGCAAGCATATTCGAAACGAACGTGCCAACAACAAAAGGCGTGCCGTTCACCGACGGCAACAACATATCCAGACCTCGACGGCAGCCGACGCCGACGAAACCGCCGACAAAGACGACCAGATACATCAGACCATCCGCCAAAGGATTGAACCGCGCTTGAACGCGCTTCATCGGAGCAAGTGGAATCTGCGGCGGATTCGACGCAGCGGCCGCGCCAGACGGACGAACATCGGCACGCGCCACTTCCGCCAAGTCAAGCGACTCCGTAGCGGGATTTGGATCGTTGCCTGCGTTCAATGAGAATTCTGACTCCGATTCTTGCGATTCCATTGCGCTCCCTTGTATTGGCCTGGTTCTCGCGGACGACATCGTTCCGCAATGCGGGCCGTGCAACAACGAGCTGGCCGCAGTTGCCACCTTCCTAACGTGTATGAGTCTACACGCTTACACTGCACGAGCCCACAGAGTGTCCGATTCTGGAGAATCGGACACTTACAAGGCACAGAGGGGAGCACTAGGTGAGGGGAGCATCGCACAGTCGTCGCATCGCAGGACGCACCTCACGCTCCTCCTCGCCACTGAACAACACCACCAAATAGTCGCCGGCACGCAACAACGTATCACCACGCGGCACAATCTCACGTTCGCCACGACGCAAACCAATAATCAAACAACCAGACGGCCACGCAACATCACGCACACGCTGTCCATCCGCAATCGCACCCATCTCCAAAGGCAACTCCATAACGCCACTACCAACATGGCCCGGGATCTTCATACCCTCACCCTGCGCACGCATATACCGTTCCAGCAGCTCGCCATAGATCGGCTTCGTACGCAACACATCAGACACCAGCAGCGCAATAAAAGCAACAGCCGCAACTGGCAACATATGCGTCAACGTGCCAGACATTTCAACAGCCAACAGAATCGACGTGATCGGCGTCTTCACCGACGCAGCCAACGTGCCAGTCATCACACAAACGGCAAAAATCGCAACCACTTCAGATGGCAAACCAACCCACTGATGCAACGACTCACCGCAGATACTGCCGGCAAGCGCACCCACCGCAAGAATCGGCATGAAAATGCCGCCCGGCGAGCCCGACCCGAAACTCGTGCTCGTGAACAGCACCTTCACCACGAACAGCAGACACAACATTCCCAAGCCAACACTCGCATGCTCAGCCATGCTGATCAGATTCGAACCACCGCCAAGCACATCAGGCAGCCAAATGCCAACCGGCAGGGCGAGCATAATCGCAATCAAAGGGCGAAATTTCAACGGAACTCGAGCATACAACGTCTGAAAACCAAGCAACGACCGATTCATCATCGAACCGACCAAACCAGCGATCACACCCAACGGAATCAGCCAAACATACTCGTCAAGCGAAAGCTGCCCAATATCACCGAAATCCAACACCGGACGCAAACCAAAACAGTATTTCGACACAAAATCGGCAGTCAGAGAAGCTGCGGTCGCACCCATCAAAATCGCAGGCGAAAAACTACGATGCACCCCCTCCAGCGCGAACATCATGCCAGAAAGCGGGGCGCTGAATGCGGCAGACAAGCCGGCTGCGGCACCGGCAGTCACCAGATAATGCTCCTGCACGTCCTCACGACGCTTGCCACGCAAACGATGCGACAAAAACTGCGCACCCGAAGCGCCAATCTGAATCGACGGCCCCTCGCGTCCCAACGACAAGCCGAACAGCGCACCAAGAAGTCCACCGATGAAACGAACCGGCAGAATCGTCTGCCAGCGCATATGCAAACCGCAGATCACCACGCCATTCGTTTGCGGAATGCCGCTACCGGACGCCATCGGCTCCTTGGCAATCATCCACGCAATAAGCGCGGCCGCTGCGACAGCCGCAACGAACCACGGCGCCAACAGCCACGGGGTTACGCGGATTTGCGAGTAGATCCAGCGTGCCGCGTCAGTGCCACGTTCAATACCGAGACGATAGAGAACCACCAGCAGCCCGGACGTCAGTCCGACAAGAATGCCGGCACCCGCCATTTTCCACTTCATCTGATTGAAACGTGGGATTGACGGTTTGGTGGAAGGAGATTGAGGCATCTGGTTCTCCTTATCTGTATGCCGGTTGTCCGATTCACCAGAAACGGACAACTATTGCACTTTTCCTACGTTCCACATGTCCGATTCACCAGAATCGGACAAACTTGGGTTATGTACTTGCTTCAACAAAAATGCCGGCAGGCGCACACCCACCGGCATTCATCTGGCGGGTAGCCGTCAGCCGACAACTACCAACGCCCATCAATCAAGCCAATCAGTCAACCAGTGAGTTGATCTGAATAATGTGATCACGCTGCGGACCCGTACCAATCACGGAAATACGGCAACCGGACAGCTCCTCAAGACGTTTCACATAATCCTGGCAAGTCTTCGGCAGATCATCGAAATCATGAATCTGAGAAATATCCTCAGACCAGCCCGGCATACTCTCGTAAATCGGCTTCGCAGCAGCAAACTCAGCCTGATCAGTCGGCATATCGTCGCGGCGCTCGCCATTCACGTCATAGGCGACGCACAGCGGAATCTCCTTCAAACCGGTAAGCACATCAAGCTTGGTAAGCACAATATCCGTCAAACCGTTGACCTGAGCCGCATAACGGTTCACAACCGCATCGAACCAACCGCAGCGACGCGGACGACCCGTAGTCACGCCATACTCGTGACCCTGCGCACGCAGCCAATCGCCGTCCTCGTCCAACAGCTCAGTCGGGAACGGTCCCTCGCCAACGCGAGTCACATACGCCTTGGAAACGCCAATCACACGGTTGATCTTGGTCGGACCAACGCCGGTGCCAGTGCAAGCGCCACCAGCAGTCGGATTCGACGAAGTCACGAACGGGTACGTGCCATGATCCACGTCAAGCATGGTTGCCTGACCACCCTCGAACAGCACGGTCTTACCCTCGTCAAGCGCCTTGTTCAACACCAGCGAAGTGTTGGCAACATACGGCTTCAAACGTTCACCAAGACGAAGCAGCTCGTCAGTGGTTTCATCCACGTCGATCGGACGACGGTTATATAGCTTCACCAGCATCTGATTCTTCTGATGCAGGCTTGCCTCAACCTTGTCGTGCAAATGCTCGGCATTGAACAGGTCGTGCACGCGAATGCCCACGCGATTGATCTTGTCGGCATACGCAGGGCCAATACCACGGCCTGTAGTACCGATCTTGCGCTTGCCAAGGAAACGTTCCGTCACCTTATCAAGCACACGATGATACGGGGCGATAATGTGCGCGCCCTCACTCACCAACAGACGGGAGCAGTCCACACCACGGCTTTCCAAGCCGTCAATTTCCTGGAAAAGCACTTCAGGATCGACAACAACACCGTTGCCGATAACCGGGGTCGCAGTCGGGCTAATAATGCCGGACGGCAGCAGATGCAATGCGTACGATTCATCACCGACGACCACGGTATGACCCGCATTGTTGCCACCATTGAAACGTGCAACATAGTCGACCTTGGTGCCGATAAGATCGGTCGCCTTGCCCTTACCTTCGTCGCCCCACTGAGCGCCAATCAACACGATACCCGGCATAACGCACCTCCACGCTGTCGCCTTATTCCGCCGAAAACAGCGTACCCTGAGCCCTCTACTGTTGAGGGGCACGACGTGCGCATAAGCCCCTTTCGGCAACAGCCTGTCCGATTCTGCAGAATCAGACAAGTAGCACGTACTTTCCGCTTTTCAAATGTCCGATTCTGCAGAAACGGACAAACAGGACGCAAAAAGGGCGTGTGGATGTCCGATTCACCAGAATCGGACAAACAAAAGCGGCAGAAAGAACTGGTGATGCTTCGGAGCGTCCCAGCCAACCCAGCCACGACCAACGAAACAGCATCCTGTCACGAAACCGCTTCATAATGGAACCATGACTATCGCAACTCCTGAACGTTATGCCGAAATGCTGGACGCCGCCCGCCGCGGCGGATACGCGTACCCTGCAATCAACGTGACCAGCACGCAAACCCTCAACGCCGCATTGCAGGGCTTCGCCGAAGCGGAATCCGACGGCATCATTCAGGTGTCCGTGGGCGGATCCGCCTATTTTTCAGGGCAAAGCGTGAACGACCGCGTGGTCGGTTCGCTTGCATTCGCCGCATTCGCGCATGAAGTGGCCGCGCAGTATCCGAACATCACCGTGGCACTGCACACCGACCATTGCGCCAAACAGTACTTGGACGAATGGGTACGCCCGCTACTCGCGCATGAGGCAGAGCAGGTGCGTCGCGGTGAGGATCCGACATTCCAGTCGCACATGTGGGACGGTTCGACGGTGCCGCTCGAGGAAAACCTCGACATCGCCGAAGAACTGTTGGAAAAGTCCGTGAAAGCGCACACCGTGCTCGAAATTGAGATCGGCGCGGTCGGCGGCGAGGAAGACGGACATTCCGCGGAAATCAACGAAAAACTGTATTCCACTCCGGCAGACGGCGTGCGCGTGGCGGAACGTTTGGGATTGGGCGAGCATGGGCGCTACATGGCCGCATTCACGTTCGGCAACGTGCATGGCGCGTACAAGCCGGGTGTGGTGCAGTTGCGTCCGCGTCTGCTACACGACATTCAGACGGAAGTTTGGAATGCCGCACATGACGGGCGATTGGAAAGCGTTGATTCTGCGCATGTTGCGTCGTGTGCCCTGCCGGACATGCCGGAAGGCAAGCCGTTCCCGCTGGTGTTCCATGGTGGTTCCGGATCGTCGCCGGCTGAAATTGCGGAAGCGGTCAGTTACGGCGTGGTCAAGATGAATATTGACACGGACACGCAGTACGCGTTTTCTCGTGCGATTGCCGGACACATGTTCCGCAATTATGACGCGGTGCTGAAGATTGATGGCGAAGTCGGCAATAAGAAGCTGTACGATCCGCGTTCTTGGGGGCGTGAGGCTGAGACCGCAATGGCCCAGCGCGTAGTCGAAGCTTGCGAACAGCTGGGATCCGCAGGACGCGCGCTGAAGTAGGACGGATGGCTGGAACCTCATAGTCGCCGAGCATAGGAAGCCCTGTTTTAGCATGTCCGATTCTGGAGAATCGGACAACATACACCGCGAACATGCGCCGCTATGCGGTACGAGAACGTCTATCTGGTCTGCCTCTTCACGAACCACAGGTTGATCAGCGAGCCACCAATCACCAACATCACGCCAATCCAAAATGGCGCGCCAAGCGCTACCCCCAGCAACACCGTGCTAGAAGCCGTGGAAAACAATGGAGTCGCATACGACCCAATCGCCAGCGTCTCCATGCTTCCGTGCAACATGCCATATCCCCAACAGGCATATCCTCCCGCAATAGATGCGGCACAAGCAGCCAACGCAACATAACCACCAATCCCGGGCGCAGTCGCAGGCAGGCCTTCCCCCGAAGTGAAGTGAATCAACCATAACACAACAGCGACACAGCAGAAGAAAATCGTCGTGCCGTCGTATCCGTCGGACATTTTCGGCGTCACCGTCGCGTAAATTGCCCAAATGAAAGCCCCAGCGAAAGCCAAAACATACGGAAGGGGGTTGCTGTAAATATTACGCAACGCCTCATGCACATCAAGACTCTCACCTCCTACTGCCATCGCGACACCAATAGTCGCAACAATCGCACCAGGAAGTGCCCTCCAGACCGCACCACTCTTATGTGAGACGGCCGCGGTCATCAGTACAAGCAATGTCGGCCATAAATAATTGACCAAGCTGACCTCAACGGATTGCGCAGCTGTCGATGCGAGCCCGATCGATAGTGAGATTGACGCCTCGTATACAACGAACATGATTCCGCCGATGATGAGATATTTGCGCGGCGCATGACGGATTGGCGTCGGTTTACGCACGACCAGTAGCAGAATTCCGCCAACCGTGTAGATAAGCGCGGACCCGAGTGTTGCGCCGAACGATTCGGAAACCAGACGGACGAGTCCGGCCATGAAACCCCAAAGCACAATCGCAAGAAGGCCGATAACCGTGCCGCTATGTGCGATCGCATGGCCTTTGAGCGGACTGTAGGCATTGCCACGCTCGGGAGATTCCGGATTTGCAAGCTGCGGATGGGATTCAGGGTTCTTCTCGTTCGTACTCACAAGTCTCACGTTACTGCATCCACGTCACGGATGTCCGATTCTGGAGAAACGGACATCTAAAGCGTGTTCATGACGCCCTGCGTGTCCGATTCTCCAGAATCGGACAAACAAAGTGCTCCTCGATACTGATTTCCGCACGAATGGACGACCATGCGATAGCTCCGTCGCACCCCGTCACAGGTATCACGCCAACATCGCAACAATACAAGCGACAACATCGTGACAACATTTCAGTAAAGCCATGTGAAAAACCATGTGATTGAGTAGGTGTCTGCAAAACAGGAAAATACTACAACACTTGAGATTTGCAACCTCGCCATTGAGACGCTTGGAGCGGATGACGGGAGTCGAACCCGCCTCTAAAGCTTGGGAAGCTTTCGTTCTACCGATGAACTACATCCGCAAAAAGCGTGCCTTTTGGGCACAATCATTTAGTCTAGCATGCATTCGCAGCATTCATGACCGTCGACCGATATTCGATACCGTCACCCATTTGCCAAATCGCACATCAATCAACACGCAACAGCCACAACAGCATTAATGTCACTTGTCAGCTGACATCAGAATATTCATGCAATACATCACAACAGGAAACAACCACGGAAAACCACAGGAAACAGCTACAATTCGTAACAGAATCAGCAGAATCCTATGCAATCACACATGACTTGCGCAACGCGCACATTGCAATCGCACGTCGATCAGCGACCATACCCGCCTTGCACGGGATTCTGCGAATAATCTCGTGAATAGCCCCCGCCAGAGTACACCCCAGCACCAGCACCAGAGATACCCCCATTCTGCCGACGAATATCCGCCGAAGCATACCCGCTCGTCGCATAACCGCCAGCCAAATAGCCGGACTGCACGCCCTGCGCCTTCATCTCCTGACTCATCTGCATCAACCGGGCAATACGATCCTCAGTCGCCGGATGCGTGGAAAACAGGCGAGAAAAACCTTCCGCAGAGAACGGATTCGCAATCATCATCGCAGCAACCGACTGCGTACCGGCAGTCTTCTGCATCGGCATCGCCTCAGCACCGTTCGAAATCTTATTCAATGCGGACGCGAGCGCCTCCGGATCTTCCGTAAGCATGGAACCATCTTCGTCAGCATCATATTCTCGTGTACGCGAAATCGCCATCTGAATAAGCGAAGCGGCAATCGGCGCAAGAATCGTGCTCAACAACACGCCCAGCAATCCAAGACCATTAGAAGACGAGCCATTACGATCATCGCGCGAATTGCCACCACCGAAATACATGAGCGAATAGCCAAGATATGAAATGACCGTCGCCATTGCGGACGCGATCGCAGACGTCAGGATATCGTGATTGTACACGTGCATAAGCTCGTGCCCAAGTACGCCGCGAATCTCGCGTTCGTTCAGCATCTGCAGAATACCCTGCGTGCAGCAGACCGCCGCATGACGTTCATTGCGTCCCGTTGCGAACGCATTGGGGCTCATGGTTGGGGCGATATAAATACGCGGCATCGGCTTGCCCGCCTTCGCCGACAGTTCGCGCACAATTTTGTACAGTACCGGCGCTTCCTGCTCGCTGACTTCCTGCGCATGCATGGATGCAATCGCAAGTTTGTCGGAAAACCAGTAGGATGCGAACGTTGAGCCAAGTCCGATGAGAATGTAGATGCCAAGCGTGCGTTGGCTGCCACCAGTCGCCCACCAAATGAGCATGATGACGCCCCACATCAACGCGAATAACAGCGTTGTTTTCAAGCCATTGCAATGGCCGTGCACCCGCAATTTGCCGTTCATGGTCACTAGCGTAGAAACGCAGCCTGAGTTTTTGCTGGATATGCGCTGGAGAGTAGGCGACAAGCAATGCCGGGGGTAAGGGAGTTTTGCGTTTTTGCACTTCCCATTGTCCGATTCTGGAGAAACGGACAAACAGTCACACATTTCACCACAATATTTGTCCGATTCACCAGAAACGGACAAACAAAGCGCTCCTAACACCCATTGGATGTCCGATTCTGCAAAATCGGACAAGTACGGGATAAAAAATGCGTCTTGGGCGACCGATTCTCCAGAATCGGACATCCAAGACGCATGAAAGAAACCTGGGACCTACCAGACCAGATTCCAAACACCCACCTTAAGCGTGAGCCAGGGCGCGCATCTGCTCCGGATCGATGACCTTCTTGTGCTCACGGCCTTCCTTCGCACCCTCGGCACGTTCGAACGCATCGATCTTCTTCCAGCCAGCGAAGTCGATCGGCTTGACACCGCGCGATTCCAGCAGCCGGTCGATGGACTCCGGATCACGATCGGCAGCCACACGACCGCCCTCAGCAGCCTTCGACAAATCCTCCAGCATATTGGTCACGATCAGCAGTGCGTCGGACTTGGTGGAGCCGATCAGGCCAACCGGACCACGCTTCGCCCAACCGGTCGCATACAGACGCTCGCGCACTTCATCCGTGGCTTCAGCGGCCGTAGTGATACGACCGTCACCGTTCGCGTTCGCCAAGTGCGCATGACGCTCGTCGTACGCAATGCCCGGCGCGGTGGCCGGTTTGTAGCCGATCGCATGGTACACGGCCTGCACCGGATACTCTTCGAATTCGCCGGTACGGCTCATCTTGCCGTCCGCCGACGTCTCGGTCTTTTCCACACGGATGCCAACGACCTTGCCGTCCTCACCCAACACTTCGACCGGAGCGGAATTGAAGTGCACGTAATACTTGCGGTCAGCCGGATTACCCTCGTAATCCACGTCACCGTCATCTTCCATGTCTTCCGCCATCTCACGAATCGTGAACAGCTCTTCGACCATCTGACGGGTCAGCTTGTCTTTGCCGGCCTCTTCAATCGTGTCTTCATCCAAATCGAAATCGTCTTCGTTGATGATCAGCTGCACTCCCGGCAGCTTCTCCATCTCACGCAATTCCTGCACGGAGAACTTGGCCTGCGCCACACCGCGACGGATGAACAAGTGAAGCACACGCGCCTTGTTGGACTTGATGCCCTCATATACGTTGTCCGGAATGTCGGTGCGCTCCTTCAGATCATCGGCATTGCGCATGAGTTCGCGCGCCACGTCCATGGCCACGTTGCCGCCGCCGATCACGGCGACTTCCTCAGCTTCAAGCGGCCATTCGCGAGCGCCGGTCGGATAACCGTCGTACCATTCCACGAACTTGGCTGCGCCGTACACGCCGTCCAGATCGGCGCCCGGCAGTCCGAGCGGCTTGTCTTCGACGGCACCGGTGGCGAACAGCACGGCATCGTAACGTTCGAGCAGTTCGTCGAGCGTCACGTCCTTGCCGAATTCCACGTCGCAGTACAGGTGGATGTCCGGATTGTCGAGCGTCTTTTCGAGTGCCGACGCGATGAATTTGATGGACGGATGATCGGGGGCCACACCGTAGCGCACCAGACCGAACGGCACCGGCAGCTTTTCGAACAGGTCGATTCGGGCGGCAGTGCCGAGGCCGAGCTCCTCGCCGAGCTTCTTCAACTGGCGCAGGAAAATGTCAGAGGAGTAGACGCCTGCAGGGCCGGCGCCGATTACAGCAATACGAAGTTCATTAGTTTCAGTCACGCGCTCTAGCCTAATGCATTCCCTGCATTTGCAACAGGGGTGCTTACGTACTTTCTTACGACTTCTTCGCCTTGTGTGCACTGGCGTTGGTGTTTGCACTGAATCCAGATGAATCCAACGTATGGCTGCATTAATCGTACGCGATGAGCGCGGCAGATGCACGTACAATCGCAAGTAGTCGCAAAAGCGCGGGATGCAGGAATCCGGAGTATCGAATTCACTCATCCCGCAATCGCAAGCAAGTACTTATTAAGTACCAGGCAATCGTAAGAAGGTGGCAATGCGCATTCACATCACATATACCGGCGGCACTATCGGCATGATTGACTCGCCGAACGGCCTGATTCCGGGCGCCGACACTCGCGGATGGCTGTTCCGTCTGCTGGAGGACGCGCACATGGACGCGAGCCTGTTCACGTTCACCGAGCTTGATCCCCTTATCGACTCGTCGAATGCGACTCCCGACAATTGGCAGACGATGGTCGACGATTTGCGTGCGCACCGCGATGATGCCGACGCGTTCGTGGTGTTGCATGGCACCGATACGATGAGCTATTCGAGCGCCGCGCTTTCGTATGCGTTGGCTGATTTTGGCAAGCCGGTGATTTTCACGGGTTCACAGCATCCGCTTGGCAAGATCGAGTCGGACGCCACTGCGAATGTCACGGGCGCGCTGAATGCCGCGATGAGCGGACGATTCCACGGTGTGGGACTGTTTTTTGGACATCACCTGTTTGCGGGCAATCGTGTGAGCAAGTCGTCGAGCTGGGCATTTGAAGGTTTTTCGGCGCCTTCCGTCGGCCCGCTGGCACGCACTGGCACGCCATGGCATTGGTATGCGGGCGATTCCGCTGCGGTTGGCTGCGGTTGGACGTCGCCTCAGCCTTACTCTCGCCATGATGTTGCGGTGATCGATATGGCACCCGGCATTTCCGCGGCACGGTTGGAAGCGATGCTTACGCCGCGGCCGGAAGCGGTTTTGTTGCGTGCGTACGGCGTCGGCAATGTGCCAAGCGACGAGCCTGGACTGACTGGCGTGATTGCCGACGTGCTGCATGATGGCGTTCCCGTTGTGATTGCATCGCAGTGTCAACAGGCGGAAGTACTGCTCGGCCATTACGAGACGGGTGATGCGATCGCACGCGCCGGCGCAATTGGATCTGGCGATATGACGCTGGAAGCCACGTATGCGAAAATCATGTTCCTGCTGTCTCAAGGCGTGACCGGAGCCGACTTCGGCAAGTGGATGCACGCATCGATCGCTGGAGAAATCTCCCCGAGCTCGCTGTAAACAATCCCAAAACTTCCGAATCTGCCTTATATATGCCTTATGTATGGCAGATTCCGAAGTTCGTCCGGAGCTATCTGCGTTATGTATGGCAGAGCTGTTTTGAGAAACCGGACTTAGAGGGTGTATCCTCACCCCCTAAGTCCGGTTTTCTCATATGGACCTGCCATATATAAGCGAAATACTTGCTGACAGACCTCCAAATCTGCCATATATAGGCGAGATACGGGGTTTCGAGGCGCAATCAGGCTGATTCGCCACGGTCGAAAAGCGCGGTGAGCGCCCACAGAATGCTGACAACATCAATCGCTTCCTGCATGAAAGCGCCGACAACCACGGGAATCAGATTGAACGCGGCCGCGATCATGCCGATAATCGCAAGGCCGAGGCCGATCAGCACCGCCTGCAACATCACCTTTTTCGTGCGGCGCGCGATGGCGATGGCCCGTGGAACGGACGCGATGTCGTCATTCATGATGACCACTTGCGCAGATTCGGAAGCCGCGGTGGACGTGCCGTCGGTCATGGCCATGCCGATATCGGCAACCGCAAGTACGGGTGCGTCGTTGACGCCGTCACCGACCATCATGGTGATTTGACGATTCTTGGATTCGCCGGTTACGCGTTGCTTGATGCGATTCCACAACGACAGCTTCTGGTGCTTGGCTTCGGTGGCGCTCTTGACGGCGGCAACCTTGTCTTCAGGGAACAGTTCGGACTGCACGTCGTCGATACCGACTTCGTTTGCGATGATGCGGGCGGACGCAGCCTTGTCGCCGGTAAGCATGGACAGTTCCTTGATACCCAACTCGTGCAGGCGAGCCAAAGAACGCTTCGCATTCTCGCGAGGCACGTCACGAAGTACGATACGGGCGGCAAGACGGCCGTCAATCGCCACGTATGCAGCCATTTCGTCAGGAGCGAGCGGGGCAAACAGCGAGTTTGCGGTTTCAGGCTTGCGAGCGGCGGATTGGGTTGCGACGGACGCGGAAGTAGAGGGCTCGGCTGCAGGCTGTGCATCGTCAGGCACCCCGTTCCTCGCTCCCATAGTGTCCGATTCTGGAGAATCGGACAAGTAAACACGCGTTTTAGCCCTCTGGATGTCCGTTTCTGGTGAATCGGACATCCGCAGCGCATTCTGAGCCCCCCGTTTGTCCGATTCGGCAGAATCGGACACGTGATACGTCGCATCCGGCATATGCAGCACCGGCGTGAATCCGGATTCGTCAGCCGTCACGTATGCGAACCGCCCCACGCGCACCTGATGCCCGTTCACTTCGCCGGATATACCCTTGCCAGACTCCTCTACAATGTTCTTCACCACCGGATAGTCGCGCCCGTGCCCCGGCAAATCGCGCTCGACGCACAGCCTCTGCCCCGCCGCATACCGCGCATACAAATCATCCATAGCCTTGCGTCCGGCCGCCGCGATGCCTTTCGACAGAATGTGCACCGAATAGCCTTCCACCACGCTGGCCATCATGAGAATATGGTCCTCATTGAACGGCGAACTCGTCTCAAACGGCTTCTCTACACGTACGACCTGCGGCTGCTTGACGGTGAGCGTGCCGGTTTTGTCGAAGAAAATATGCGATACGCGACCTAGATTTTCCAGCACATCCTGCGCTTTGATCAGGATTCCCGCTTTGGCAAGTCGCCCGGTTCCAGCCACATATGCGACCGGCGCGGCAATCAACAGCGGACACGGCGTAGCAAGCACCAATACTTGCGCAAATCGCAACGGCAATCCGGAAATCGCCCATGCAAGCCCAGCAATCGCAAGTGAAAGCACAGTAAACGGCACCGCAAGCACGTCCGCGGTCTTCACAACGGCAGGACGCGAATCCTGCGCCGACGAGACCAGCTCCAGGATCTTCTGGTATTGCGAATCGTGCGCAAGTTGCGTGGCGCGCATGGTCAATGTTGTGGAGCCGTTGACCGCACCGGACATCACGCGAGCTCCCGCATATACTTCGCGGGGAACGGGCTCGCCGTTGATGTTGCTTAGGTCCAACGTGGCCACGCCCGACAGCAGCTCACCGTCGACCGGCACCGTTTCGCCGGGCAGCACCAGGATCACGTCGCCGAGCTGTACCTGATCAACGGGGACCGTTTCGAAATGCTCCCCGGCCGCATCATACGTTTGCGAAGCACCTTTTGTGTCCGTTTCTGGAGATTCAGACGCAAAAGCACACGTTTTGTCACCCTGGTTGTCCGTTTCTCTAGAATCGGACACTCTGACAGTACGAAATCCGTCGGCTGTCACGTCGGCCGTATGCTCGCTGCCCGACGCGTGCACATGCCCCCGCATGCCGGGCAGCACGACCACGTGCGCGGTTCGCGGTGCCGCGTCGATCAGCGCGGTCAGGTTGCTTTCGGCCTTTGACTGCGCGAATTCCTCGATCGCCTCGCCGGACGAGATCATCAGCACCACGGCCCATGCAGCCCAATATTCCTGCACTGCGACCGTCGACGCAATCGCGACGACCGCCAGCAGATCGACGCCAACATGCCCGTGCCGCAGATCGTCGATCATGCCGCGTACCGTCACCACAATCGTGTACGCAACCAACGCGATCACAATCCACTGCCCAACGCCCGGATTGAACGCACTCAACCCGTCAACGCCGACTTGCGAAATCCACGAATCCCACGCAGCCTCGCCCCACGGCTTCCACTCCCCCAGCAATGCCAACGGAATCGCAGCAAGAATAGTAATCGGCAATAGCGGAACCTGCTTGCACAGTCGCCAGCAAATATCGATGATTCTACGCATGAGAATCTCCTTACGCTCGTATCGGACGCCTTGTTAACCCATCGGCGCCTCGCCTGCGCGAGCCATCGATACACGGCGTAAAAAGATATTTTCAGCATAGCAAATATTTGCGATTTTTGTGCCGCAATACAGCAATAAGGGCTGTGCGATTGCTCACACAGCCCTTATTGCATTCTTCTTTTGGCTTGCTTTTTGTTGATTTTCGCGGTTTTCGTTGTACTTGCGATTTCGTGGTGCCAGCCGCGTCTTCGCCGTCAGCCTATCGGGTGGCTTCCGTCCGTTCGCATGTCGCGAAACGTTTTAGCAAGCCCAACAGTCTTGACTTGCGCACCGCAACAACTTGCGTCCGTCAATTCACGCACCGCATCAACATCTCGCTTTACCACAGGCCGAACGGGTCGAACAGGCCGCCACCGTCACCGTAGCCGTTGCTACCGTTGCCGTCGCTCTGTCCATTTCCGTTGCCGCTGTTACCGCCGTTGCCATTGCCGTTCTGGCTCTGGCCATCATTGCCGTTGTTCTGCTGGTTCTGGCTGTTGGAGGAGTTCGTTTGGGATTCCTCCTGGTCGAGTGTCACGTCAAGCTCCATGGTGTTGCCGTCGCGCACGACCGTCAATGTCACCTTGTCGTTCATGGCGGAGGCACGCACGTAGCCGAGCAGTGAGTAGTTGTTGTTCACCGCCTTGCCGTTGAACGCCACGATGGAGTCGCCGGCCTTCACTCCGGCCTTGGCCGCCGGGCTGTTGTCGACCACGGACTGCACCTGCGTGCAACCGCGGGTCACGCCGTCCGCCTCAACCGTGGAGCTCTTGATGGTGACGCCGAGCGCCACGTGCTGCACGGTGCCGTTGTCGATGATCTCGTTAGCCACACGCTTTACCAGGTTCGACGGAATGGCGAAGCCGATGCCGATGGATCCGGCTGTGCCGGAGGACGTTGTGGTGGATGCGATGGACGAGTTGATGCCGATCACTTGGCCGGCCGCATTGAAGGTCGGACCGCCGGAATTGCCCGGATTGACGGCCGCGTCAATCTGCACGGCGTTGGTGACGATGTCGTTGTTGTTGTCATCGGACACGGTCACCGGGCGGTTGAGCGCGGAAACGATGCCGACGGTTGCGGTGTCATCGTAGCCGAGCGGGTTGCCGATGGCCATCACGGATTCGCCCACGGCAAGATTGTCGGAATCGGCAAATTCCGCGGCCTTCAGATCACTCGGCGGATTGTCGAGCTTGATTACGGCCAGATCGGTGGTGGTGTCGGTGCCGACGATTTGCGCTGAGTAGATGGTGCCGTTGGCGAGCGTCACTTGAATCTGCTTCGCGCCGGAAATCACATGGTTGTTGGTGACGATGTAGCCTTTGTCGCTGATGATTGCACCGGAGCCTTTGGCGCTGCCGTCGCTGGTCTCCACGTCAATGGACACCACAGAATCGGACACTTCCTTCGCCACCGCGCTCCAGTCCGCGGCCTCGCCGGATTTGGCTTTCGCCGAACCGGATCCGGACGTGTTGGACTTCACGCTGGTCAGTGAGCTGGAGGTGGGTACGGTCACCCATCCATTGGTGATTGCCGCGTAGCCGACGCCGAGGCACAATGCCGCGGAGACGAGGGCCGCCACCACGCCGGTCATCACATGCCCGGTCACGCCGGAAGCGGACTTCGGCTTGGTCGCTGCGCCATTCTGCTGCGGGGCACCGAACGGATTACCGTTATTCGGATTCCCAAACGGGTTGCCGTTATTCGGATTATTCGACCCGGCCGGCGGCACGTTGGCACCGCCTTGCGTCGTGGGCTTCATGAACGGGTTGCCGTTATTCGATTGCGCGTTCTGCTGATCGTTCTGCTGATTTCCACCCACATACGGATTGCCGAAGAAAGGATTGCGAGGCCGCTGCGGCTGCTGCGGAGTCTGCCCGTACGTTCCATATTGCGGCTGCGGAGGCATGTTCGGCGCGCCATTCGCAGCGCCATTCGCAGTACCGTTCGCGGAGGCGGTGCCACCAGCCGGCTGCGTCGGTACGGGACCGTACGCACCATATTCCGGTGCCGGACGGTACTGCTGGGTCGGCGCATCCTGCGCGGAGCCGTCGACCACGGTAGGTTCACCCGCTGCGGAAGCATAATCCGGCGTATCGTCCGCCGCAGCTGCGGATTTCTCCGAAGCGCCATCGTTTGCAACAGGCATGGCGGCCGTCGGCTGATCCGCAATACCACCCTGCACGTCAATCGGTTCGGTAGCCGACTCTGCGGCATACAACTCGCCTGCGTAAGTTTGCGTCTGTTCCGCATCAACCGGCGGCATCGGCACGGTCTGCTGTTCGTCATTCTGCGGCTGCACGGCGTTCTGGTCGTTCTCTTCAGCCATTTTCGCTCCTTATTCGTCTCGCGGCATTTCACAAATCAGCAATCGTGCCGCTCGAACTGCTATCTACGAGTAAAGATACTCGCTCTGGAAGTTTCCTGAATGTTTGTTGAAAGTAGCAACCAAATACGTTCAACATCACCATTGAATCTGAAAATCGCACCAAAATGCGATCGTCACCTTCATCGCACTTTCCACATCTTCCTTGTTTTCATTTCACCGATCGCATTCTTTGCAGCACTTTCAAGAATCGCCGCTATCGCATAAAATATTCCGCATGACAAGCCTTACCGAATCATCTACCGACACAGCGCAAGACACGCAAAACGCGGCAACCGCAGTGTCCGAAAATCTCATCGAACATCCGCGTGGAGCGGAACCAGGCAAGCCGGGCCGCCGCGACGCCTTCTATTTCGAACAGAAAACCCGCCTTCCCGACGCGGCCGACGGCAAGGGACGCGGCGGCGCACGATACGGCCGCACCGGCACCATTCATACCCCCCACGGCGATATTCACACTCCGGCGTTCGTGCCCGTGGCCACGCAGGCCGCGATGAAAGCCGTTCTGCCCGAAACCATGAAGGACCTCGGCGCGCAATGCCTGCTGTCCAACGCGTTTCACCTGTATGAACGCCCCGGCGAGCAAGTGCTCGACGAAGCCGGCGGCCTTGCCAAATTCATGAACTGGAACGGTCCGACCTTCACCGATTCCGGCGGTTTCCAAGTGCTTTCGCTCGGCGCAGGCTTCAAGAAAACCCTCGCCATGGACGTGACCGGCATGAAATCAGACGACGTGATCGCCGAAGGCAAGGAGCGTCTCGCGTTCGTGGACGAGGACGGTGTAACGTTCAAATCGCCGCTCAACGGCTCACTGCACCGTTTTTCCGCCGAAATTTCAATGGGAATCCAGCATAAGATCGGCGCCGACATCATGTTCGCGTTCGATGAGCTGACCACACTGATGAACACGCGCGGCTACCAGGAGCGTTCCGTGGAACGCACCTACCGTTGGGCGCAGCGTTGCGTTGCCGAGCATAAGAGACTTACCGAAGAGCGCGTCGGCAAGCCGTATCAGGCGCTGTATGGCGTGGTGCAGGGCGCGAATTATGAGGATTTGCGCAGGCATGCGGCCGAACAGATCGCTTCGTTGGACTTCGACGGCGTCGGTATCGGAGGCGCGATCGAGAAGCGCATTATCGGCGACACTTGCGCTTGGATTTGCGATGCGATGCCGGAAAGCCGACCGCGCCACGTGCTCGGCATCGCCGCAGTCGACGATATTTTCGCATGCGTCGAGAATGGTGGAGACACGTTCGATTGCGTCGCTCCGGCGCGTTGCGGCCGAAATGGCGCGATTTTCACGCGCGACGGGCGCTACAACATCAAGCGCGCGCAATTCAAGCATGATTTCGGTCCGCTTGAAGAGGGCTGCGATTGCTACACGTGCACGCATTATTCGCGCGCTTACGTGGATCATGCGTTGCGTGCCCGCGAATTCAACGGTTTCACATTGGCGACGATCCACAACGAGCATTTCTTCGTGAAGCTGCTGGACGACATTCGCGCGTCGATCGACGGCGGATATTTCGACGAATTCCGCGACGAAACCCTGGCCCGCTTCTACGCCAACGGATCACGCGGCTAATGCATTTCACTTGGGCTTTCCGCCCAAACGAACGCTGATCCACACTTCCGCGTTCCAAGGCGCCGACGGACAGACCCGTCGGAGCCTTTTTTCATGTGTTCCGCGCATGTCATGCATACACCCATCCGTCTCACCCCCATCCACCACCCAATGTGTCCGTTTCTCCAGAATCAGACATCTAATGCCCATACCGCCCCTCCCGGTTGTCCGATTCGGGCGAAACGGACAACCACAATGCTTATCTCACGTTCTACTTGTCCGATTCTGGAGAAACGGACAAGTAAGCAACCTAAAAACACTCGCTGGATGTCCGAAACGCCAGAATCGGACACACAGAGCGTCGCGCCGCTTGAATTTTCCTACGGAAAATGGCGGGAGCAAGGATGGCTCCGTCGTACGGAAGCCCACAGGGCTTCCTCCCTCCTCGCGTCGCACCGCTTATATTTTCCTACGGAAAATGGCGGCGCGACACGCCGATTTGAGGTTGCGTGGGTTTTGGTGTAAATTAGTCGACTGTCTGCGAGCGTGGCGGAATGGTAGACGCGCTGTCTTCAGGTGGCAGTGAGTGTATGCTCGTGGGGGTTCAACTCCCCCCGCTCGCACCATGGTGAAAGGCCGGAGCCGAAAGGTTCCGGCCTTTTCGTTTTCCAAGTGGCAGTAGGGCTCAGCGACTCTCGACACCTCCAGTGACTGGAAGAATCAGGACTCGTGTTCGTCTCGGTAATGGTTCCCCCATGTCTTCATCGCCTCGATGATCGGGCGCAGGCTTTCGCCGACTTCGGTCAGCGAGTATTCGACGCGCGGCGGCACTTCCGGATACACCTCGCGATGCACAAGTCCGTCGCGTTCCATCTGGCGCAGATTCGACGTCAACACTTTTTGCGAAACGTTGCCCACAGAACGACGCAGCTCGCTGAATCGCAAAGTGCCATTCAACAGATCACGCAGAATCAGCACTTTCCATTTATCGGAAATCAGCATCATGGTTATTTCAACGGGACACGCCGGGAGCTCACGTTTTGCTGCCATAATCCTTCCTTTCGAAATCTCAATAAAGTCAATAAAACTTCCCTCTAGGTAACTATAGAACTTTATCGTGCCTTCTTCCATTTTCTTCTGTATGGAAATATCGTACATCTCATCGGAACAAAACGTGCGTCAGACACTAATCGGACACACCCAGACGAAAGGAACATTATGAAGATCGCAGTTGTGGCAGCGAACGGACGCGAAGGACAGCTCATCGTCAAGGAAGCCATGGAACGCGGTCATGACGTAACCGCCATCGTGCGCGGTGAAAACAAGAGCGTCGCAACAAACGTTGTGGCCAAGGATGCACTCGACCTGATTGCCGCAGACCTCGCCGGATTCGACGTGGTCGTGAACGCGGTCGGCGCCTGGACCGAAGAGACTCTGCCGGCGATCCCGAACACTGCCAAGCATCTGGCCGACGTGCTCGCCGGCACCGACGTGCGCCTTATCGTGGTCGGCGGCGCGGGCAGCCTATTCGTGAACGCGGAACACACCATGGCGCTCGAAGACACTCCGGACTTCCCGGACGCTTACAAGCCGGTTTCTGCAGCGCATGGCCTGGCACTCAAGTCATTGCGCGAGTCCAACGGCGTGAAGTGGACCTACATCAGCCCGGCCGCTGACTTCCAGGCAGACGGCGAGCGTGTTGGCTCGTATGAGATCGCTGGCGAAGAGTTCACGGTGAACGCTGCTGGCGAAAGCTTCATCAGCTACGCGGATTACGCGATCGCCGTGGTGGATGAGGCCGAGCAGGCCGCGCACGTGGGCGAGCGCATCTCCGTGTACGCCAAGTAGTACTTCCTTCTCTTGTGCCGTGCATGTCTGATTCTGCAGAATCGGTCATCCGCGGCACATTTTTTATTCCCTGGATGTCCGATTCTGGAGAAACGGACAACTGTGGGGCAGTTTTACCTGTTTGGTTGTCCGTTTCTGGTGAATCGGACAACCAAGGTATGGGTTTGCGTTCTGGTTGTCCGATTCTGCAGAATCGGACAGCTAAGGCGCGAAGGGAAGGCGGAACAGGGTAGGTCAGCGCACGAGGAAGACCATAATGATGATCATGGCGAAGCCGGTCAGGTCGGTGAAGGTGAACGCTTCGCCAGCCCATGCCACTGCGGTGATGGTGGCCATGACCGGTTCGCTGGTGCCGAGCATGGTGGCACGCACCGCTCCGACGCGCATCACGCCTGCCATGTAGAGCCAGAACGCGAGGAACGTGCCGCATACGATGGTATAGAGCAGCAGGAGCATGCCTCGCGCGTCCAGTGCGGGAATGTTCGCCCACGGTTGCGCGAACGGGCACAATATGAGTCCGGACATGAGGAATGTGATGCCGTTGATGGTCATGTTGCCCCATTTGAGCATGAGCATGACCGGCAGGATGGACATGGCCGCGGTGCTCACCGCGTCAACCAGTCCCCATGCGAGCCCCTGCCATGGCAGCGACAGCGAGGCGAAGTTGCCACCGGTGGCGATGAGGAACGTGCCTGCGAACGCCAGGAGCACGCCGACCAATTCACGCTTGAGGGGCAGTCGTTTGCCGCGCAGGCATACCCATGCGAGCACGAAGATTAGGTTGAGCGTCTGCAATACGGTGGCGGTTCCGGAATTCGTCCAGTCGATGGTCATCAGGTAGGAGACCTGCACCAGAAGCACGCATGTCAGCGTGGTGACCAAATATTTCGGATACGATTTGACATCTTTGACCGCTCCGGCGAGTTGCTGCGGTGTGGTGATGGCCGATCCGACCAGGAAGATCAGGCTGGCGAATAGCGCGCGTACGCAGGAAAGCCAGATCGGATCCAGCTGGTAGTCACGCATCAGCAGTTTGGCCACGGTGCTGTTCATACCCCACATGGCACCGCCCAGCAATGTCATGCCGGTGCCGATAAGCAGGCTTTTCGGCGTCTGTTCCAGCACATGTTCCGTTTTTTTCGCGGTTTTTTTCGCGGTTTTTTGCGATTCGGAAGTTTTCTGCGATTGCGACGCCTGTCCCGACGTTTGCTTTGCCACGGACTGCCCTCGCTCTCTCTCCACGGCTTTCACGGCAAATTCACGGCGATTGTAGCGCAGACGGTATGCATATTAAACGTCAGTCATACAAAACAGATTTATTCCGCCAAACTTGCGTTCGGCGCCGACAAAAAATCGAGGATTTTGCCGAGATATGGTCCGAGCACGGCATTCGGCATGGAGAAAATTTCGTGCAATGACTGGCTGTATCGCACTTTTTCGATGGAACCGCCGCCTTCTCGCACACGTTCGATGAAGTCATCTTGCGGACCGTTGAGCACCCACACGTCGCGTCCGGCTTGAAACAGCAATACCGGGGATTCGATAGCTCCACACATGTCGGGTTTGAGCACGGCACGAGAAAGCGCCATCGCCTGGTTTGCCCAATCGAACGTGGCCGCGTTGGTCTGGCACGTCACGTCCGCCAAACGTTGCTTGTGGAACCAGCGGATGCGTGCCTCGGAGGCTCCCTCGTAATCGTCGAGATTGAGGTTTCCGTCGAAATCGGTATGACCGAACACGCGTGATTTGCCGAAGCCAAGCCCGCAGATTACGCCGACCACAATGCGTGCGATCCACGTTGGCATGCCAACCACCGGCGCGATCATCGGCGCGGACAGGACCGCCTTGTCGAACAGCGACGGGTAGCGTTCCAGCACAGCTGCGCCGATGCCGCCGCCCATGGAATGGCAGTACAAGTACATCGGGCCACCATCCGCCGCCTCACGCCCCACAGTCTGTGCAAACGTGGCGAAATCGGCCACATACCGGCGCCAATCGTCAATCCACACCAAGCTCGGGTTGCTCATGTCGTGCGTGGAATGGCCATGCCCGCGATGCTCGAACACGCACACCGAATAGCCGGCCAACAGAAAGTACCACACCATTTCGCTGTATTTGCGTCCGAATTCGGTGAATCCGTGCGAAATGACGATCGCGCCACGAAATACGCCCGAAGCGCCTTCCTCGCGCAACGCGTCGAATGTGCGCGCGTCGTAGCGGTAGTAATGCAACCGGCCAGGGCGCTCCAACTTGGGCAACACCTTGCCTTCCCAATCGACGGTGGCCGGTTCCATCCAACCTTCCGTCATGCAAGCCTGCAGCGCAGGCAGCACCGTAGCGTCCATTTCGGCGTCATAGCGCGCCTCGTCGATGAGCGTGATAGTCATGGTTCCATCTTAGGCGAACGGCGCCAAGACGAAACTAAGCACAGACATGAGCGCTGTATAACGATGCGTCAGTGCATCAACGGCGTACCGGAACAACCGAATCGTCACCCCCGCGCGCCATCCTCGCATACTATGGAGGTATGAAGTTCGTTTCACTGCTGATGGTGGTAACACTGTCTCTCACCGGCACACCAACGTATGCGCACGCGGCGGCAACTCCCGTTGACAACAACGGTGATATCTCCGCTGCCAACGATTCCAACTGCCCAACATGGCTGCAGTGGCTGTGCGGAAAAGGAAAGTAATCGCATGATGTCCACGCGGGAAAAGCATCCCAAGATTCACCGCATCGCGCTGGTCGACAATGATCCGCGAGCGCTGGATTCGCTCAGTGCCGTCATTGCCAGCAAAGTGCCGACCGCGTATGTGGTGTGGACGGCGACTTCAGGCTGTGAGGCGATAGAACGTTGCCAGGATGCGAACGGCCATGTCAGCTTATTGATTCTCGATATGTCGATGGAGGGATTGCAAGGCCCCGCCACATGTCGTCGGTTGCGTTTGATGGGCCAGCGCATGCCGATTCTCGGTGCAACCAGTTTTTCCATCAATAGTTATCGGGACAAGCTGGTTGAGGCTGGTGCGCAAGGGTTGGTTGGTAAGGAGAATGCCGACCAGTTGGCGCAAATTATTATGCGTATGTGCAATGGCGAGGTGATGGAGGGATTTGAGCCGCCTGCGTTGGCCAATCTGCGTATCAGCAGGGAGGCTGAGACCACTCCCGCGCTTACCGTTCGTGAGGAGCAGATTATTTCCTTGTGCGCGGAGGGCATGCTTGACCGGGACATCGCCGAGCGTTTGGGGATTTCCGAAGCCACCATCCGCAAACATATGCAAAGTATTTTAAGAAAACTCAACTGCAAGACCTCGCGTCAGGCAGTGGCACTGTGGGTGAGGTCCAATGCGCTCTAAACCCGCAACTCAGTACATTGCATGGCGCAACCGTATGCGCACGCAGCATCCGAACCTGTGGCATCCAATCCGTTTCGCCATTATGCTGATCGTGCTTGCATGGACCATATACGGCGTTTGCTACGAGCCTCCTACCGACATATTTGGCGTGATATGGGTTGCGATGCTGGTTACGGCGCTCGTACTGTCTCCGCTGTTTCTGAAAAGTACATCGGTGGCGATTCTCGTGATTGCCTCCATAGGCGATCTGTTTACTCCCTACGCGCATTTGGGAAATTCTCTTCCCGCGCAGCTTTACGCCTATGGCATGCTCGCATACAGCACTAATGCCATCATCGTGGCAACGTTACTCACATATTACGTTGTTAACATTCTGCTGATTGACCCCCCCTGGCCCAAATACCAACCCCGTCGCCATGGTCAGCATGTATGCCATGGTGCTGCTGCTTGGTCGGGCGTTGAGTTGGAGCGAAAAAACAACGCAGAAAAGCTTCGAAGCGGCGCAGAACAAGAATCGTCTGCAGGAATTGGAAAGCCGCGCACGCATTGCCGATGCCATTCACGATGCGGTGACGGGCGATTTGTCAGCGGCGGCGTTTGTGGCGCAACGGCATATCGGTGGCAACTCTAGCGGCCCTGGCGTCGCTGCTGACCCTGCCAAGGCAACCACAACTACGGCAACCACAACAGCCGATGCCGAAGACTGGCGTCAAATCAACGAATATATTCTTTCCGCATTGACGAACGTGCATCGCGTCATCGACGAATTGAATATGGACGCCACCACTCTCCCCGGCGACGCCGACGGCGAAGCGTTGGCCAATCTGCTGCGAGCAACACTGGATGACGGCGATCGTCGCTTGCGCAAGCTTGGCTTCAATATCACGTCCATCCGGCACTGCGCGGGCGGCAAGCCGAGCGCATCGCAAGCAATCGCCGAACTTGCCAATAATCTGCTGCGCGAGATCTATGCGAATATCGCACGCCATGCCGCTCCGGGAAGCAAGGTCGATCTTTCGGTGATGCTCCGGCCGAATGCCATCGAAATCACGCAAATCAATCCCATGAAAGAGGACATGGCTGGAGCTGACGAGCGCGATGACGAACTACCGGGCGGCCACGGGCTCGCCTCGTTCAAGAAGCAGCTCGAATCGTATCAGGGCACGCTCACCACGTCTGCGCAGGACGGCAGTTGGACGTTGTTTGCGTACATTCCGGTGACCGTCATCGACGATTCGCCCGGTTTGCTTGAACAAGTGCAGGTTTGACCATAGCTGCGGATCAGGGTTAGGACGAGCCTGATCCACCGATTTCCGTCTTTTTCAAGCCCAGATTTTTTTTTGGGGGGGGTACACAAATGCGGTACCCCCTCGCTTGCGAAGTCGTTTCGCCTGTTTTATGTTGGCATTCGAGAAGGGAACGCGTTCGCCCACGACGTTCGGATGCTTGGCAGTCCGGGAATCGCAGGGGAACGCGTTTTGTCTTCCTACGGCGCTTTGCAGCACTTTCGTTTGCGATGTTGCCGTTACCGTTACTGCACTGTCGTCACGGTGCCGTCACCCCAACGCTTCCGCAAGGAAATCGCGCTGCAGGATCAGCAGATTTTCGGCAACCGTCTCGTCGTTGGTCATGTGCGTGATGCCGGTCAGCGGCAGGAACGTGTGCTTACGTCCGGTTGCCATCAGCGCCTGGCTCAGGCGCAGGCTGTGCGCGATCGTCACATTGTCGTCGGCGAACCCGTGGATGAGCATGAGCGGGCGATCAAGCTGCGACGCGTCGGCGATGATGCTGTTGCGTTCGTACACGGCCGAGTCAAGGCCGAGATAACGTTCGGTGTAATGCGTGTCGTACAGCGTCCAGTCGGTTGGAGGCGCGCCCGCGCAGGCCGCGGCGAACGTTTCCGGCGCCTCCAACACGGCGAGCGCGGAGAGGAATCCGCCGTACGACCAGCCGATCATGGCGACGCGGCTGAGATCGGGTTGCGGAACGTTGGCTGCCGCATTCTCGCCAGCTAGCGCTTCCAACGCTTCCGGCAGCGCGTGCACGGCGTCGATCTGGTCTTCGAGCGTTACGGATTTCATGGTTTCGTAGATGGCGCGGTCCCATTGCGGGCCGCGTCCGGTGGTGCCGCGTCCGTCGGTGGTGACCACGATGTAGCCTTGGTCGGCCCACCATTGCGCGTCCCAATAGAAGGATTGACTTTCGATGACCTGTTGGAAGCCGGGGCCTCCGTAGGGTTTCATGAGTACCGGCAGGATGGCTTCGTGCGCGTATTCACTATCGGATGAGGGCAGCACGATCGCCGTGTACAGCTCACGTTCGCCGAGTCGGGTGAAGTGCACGTTCGGCGTGAATCCGGGGGTTTCGGCATGGTTTTCGATTGGTGCGACCACCATTGACGCCACGTCCGTACCATTTTCGTCGGTTGTGGCGATGTTCATGCAATGCTGCATTTGCACGGTTGCGTCGTCCATGCCCCGTCCGGTCACCACGCAGCCGTTGCCGGCGCGAGACATGCTCCACTGGCCGGGCGCGTAGGTGAGGGGTTCCCATGTGCCGTCATAGCGGATCGACACCACGTCGAAGCTGCGGGCGTCATGGTCGGAGGCATTCGACTGCCAGAGGAACGGCAGGTCGCTTTCAGGCAGGATTTCAGGGGTGCGCTGCACCACGCACAGCACGTCGTCGTCGGTCACGTCGAGCACTTCGCGCACCTGCAGTCCGGCCGGAGTGAAGGGCGTACCATCAACGGTGAGTCGGTTCGTATCGACGTCCATGTCGTTCATCGCGCAGATCAAGCGTCCATCCGGAGTGAATGCAGGGGTGCCGTGGATGAGGTCGAGCCAGTAGTCGTTGCCGTGTTCCTCAAGCACGCGCGTGGTGCCGGGGCGTTCGCCTTCCGCGTATTCGGGAATGGCGATGGAGAAGGTTTCGACCTCGTCGCCATTGTCGTCGGTGAAGCCGTTTTCCGCGTCACGCATGGTGGCGATCGGCTCGCCTACATGGATGGCGAGCACCTGATCGTGCTGCTGGAGGCGGTCTTGCACAAGGATGATCGGATCGTGGCCTTCACGCCAGCTTACGGCGGCCAGATATTCGTAGGATTCATGGTCCCACTGCACTTCGTTGGCGATTGCCCCGTAGCAGCAGTTGTCGCTGTCGTAGCCGAGTTCCAGCAGGGTCAGCCGCACGTCGGCATTGGCGGTCAACGCTTGCGGATAGCGGTTGGCTTGCGCCGGATTGGTTGGATTCGCGGGGTCCGACAGATGCCAGATCGGTTCGGGGGATTCGTCGTAGGTTTCGAAGAGCACGTATTTGGAGTCGGGTGACCACCAGAAGCCGTCGTAGCGGTCCATTTCTTCGCCTGCGGCGAATTCCGCCAATCCGATTTTCCATTCGCCGTTCTGCGGTGCCGAGGCGACCACCGAAATCGCGTCGCCGGTTTCTTCATCGTCGGCGAGATCCACGTCCACCAGATACGTGCCGGTGGTGTACATGATGTGCCGTCCGTCGGGACTGATGCGCGGGTTCAGCACCGGTTTGAGTTCATCTTCCTCTATCGTGATGGCTCGCGTCGCGCCCGCCGTAAGGTCGGTGAGGAAAAGCTGCCCGCTGATGGTGAAGGTCACGCGGTTGCCGCTTGCGTCGGTGGAATAGCCGACGATTCCGGAACCGCCTTCGCGCGCACGTTCGCGACGCGCCCGTTCTTCAGCAGGAACGTCTTCGGCGTCGGCATCGGCGAGCAGCGTGCGTGGATCGGCGAGCAGCGTTTCGCTGGCGTGGCCGTTTTCGTCGATTGCGCTCATCCACAGCGAGGTGACGGTATCTTCCGGACCGTCGGAACGCAGGAACAGCACGCGAGAGCCATCTGCAATCGCGCGGGCCGAACGTGGCGCACCGCAGGAGAATCGCAAGGTACGTGCTTTTTTACGGGGGAACTGTCGAATCGCATCTGTCATATTCCCAACCTAGCACCATCCCAATTCCACCTTCCGTGAATTCGTGCATCGTGGAAATCGTGGGCGAAGGTGGTCATATTCGCGGATAAATACCCCCTAAATAATGCTGGGGCTGGATTTATGCATGAAATTTTTGCAATTAAAGGACTCACGAATTGGCGCTCGGCGCTCTACCGCGTAGGATGGGTGAGGATAGAAAGGGACAAGCATGAGTGTTCTCGACCGATTTGAGAAAAGCGTGGAAGGCGCCGTCAACGGGGTTTTCGCCAAGTTCGGGTCCAAGGACCTGCAGCCCGTCGACCTTTCCAGCGCTCTGGAACGTGAGATTGACAAAGAGGCCATGCCCGTCACGCGAGACCGTACCGTGGCGCCGAATGAGTACCGTTTCAAGCTGAGCACGCCGGATTTCAACAACATCGTCGAATGGGGCGCGGAAGCGTTGGCCAATGAGCTGGCCGACAACCTCACCCAGTACGCGAAGGACCAGCATTACGCGTTCGTCGGTCCGGTCGTGGTGATCTTCGAAGAGGACCTTGACCTCACCAAGAGCAATTTCAAGCTGACGAGCGAATCCGTGCAAGGCAATACCGTGCCCGTCACCACCGACGCGCAGACCGAAGACTGCCCGATGCTGGAAATCGGCGAGCACCAGTATCTGCTCACGGAAAGCAAGACCATCATCGGCCGCGGATCCGACTGCGATATCGTGATCGACGATCCGGGCATCTCCCGCCGCCACATGCAGATCGACATCACCGACAACGGCAACACCGTCATCGCACGCGATCTGGGCTCCACCAACGGCATGTATGTCGAAGGCCATCATGTCGAGGCGGCCACGTTGCTCGACGGCAACACGATCACCATCGGCCGCACCCGAATCCTGTATTGGGCCTCTTCGCAGGATCAGGAGTAACCAACCCCAACCTCGGGAGTTGCCTCTATGCTCACTGAACTTACTTTCGCGATCCTCAAGTACGGCTTCCTCGTACTGCTCTGGATCTTCGTGGCCTGTACGGTGCGTTCGCTGTACAGGGATGTGGAAACGCTCAGCCCGCGCAAGTCGCGGGCTCATCGCCGTAAGGAGCGTCGCGCACGCAAGGCCGTCGAAGCGCCCGCGCCCGTGGCCGCCCCGGCACCAGTCGTCAGCGCCACATCAAGTGCCAAACCCACCTTGCTGGTCATCATCGATGGCCCCCTTGCCGGCAGTTCCGTCCCTTTGTCCGGCAACACCATCACGCTTGGCCGTTCCGCTTCGAACACCGTGGTTTTGGACGACGAATTCGTCTCGTCCCACCATGCGCGCGTCTATACGGATCCTGCCACCGGCAAGTGGGCCATCGAAGACCTGGGTTCCACCAACGGTACTGTGGTCAACCAGCAGCGTCTGAACGCTCCGATGATTCTCGGATCGCGCGTTCCCGTACGCATTGGCGCAACCACCTTTGAATTGAGGTGACCCGTTTGCCGACTTCTCCCGCCTCACAACCGCTGTTCATGTATTCCACCGTCGTTTCCGATGTGGGTACCGTACGTTCCAACAACCAGGATTCCGCGTTCGCCGGCGAGCATCTGATCGCCATCTGCGATGGCATGGGAGGCCATGCGGGAGGCGACACCGCCTCCACCATCGCCATCCGTTCATTGGCGCATATCGAGCAAGACAACGTGCAGGGCGATGTCCAGATTATCGCCCACATGATGGAAACCTCGGTTATGGCCGCGCATGACGCGATCGTTGGTAAAGCGAAGCGCGAACGTCGTCTCGCGGGCATGGGCACCACCGTCACGTCGGTCGCATTGGTGGCCGGATATTGGGTTTTGGCGCATATCGGCGATTCCCGCGCATATCTGCTGCATGACGGCCGTCTGATCCGCATGACGTCCGACCACAGCTACGTGCAGCATCTGATCGACACCGGCCGCATCAGCGAGGCCGAGGCGCGCAACCATCCGCAGCGCAACGTCGTGATGCGGGTTTTGGGCGATTTCGATATCGATTCGCGCCCGGACATCGCCGTGCGCAAGGCGCATCCGTCCGACCGTTGGCTGCTATGCTCCGACGGCTTGTGCGGCGTGCTTGAGGATTCCACGTTGCAGGAGGTGCTATCCACCTGCTCCGATCAGGAAGAATGCGCTCAACAGCTGGTTTCGATGGCGCTTCGTGCCGGCAGCACCGACAACGTCACCGCGGTCATCGCCGACGCGACGCTCGCCCTTGACGCGGACGCGTTCGACCTGCCGCATCAGACGCCGTTGGTTGGCGGCGCGGCCAGCGCAAGCCTTGAACCGATCGCCGACATCATCAACGAGCCGGTCGCATCCGCTCCCGCACTGCGCGAGGGCAAGAAGTCGCCGGCCGCCCGTGCCGCCGCACTGCGCAACGGCAAGAATCCCAACGAGGACGACAATCCTCCGGAACAGCGCGTGGCGCAACCGTCCACGGTACGCGAGGAGAACGGCGACCGTATCAATCCCGACACCGGTGAAATCCCCGTCGTACAGAAGGACGACGGCCGCATTTCCGCCGATCCGAACGATCCGGAAGTCGCCAAAGCCATCCGCAACGAGCATATCGAGCAGCGCAAAACGAAGCGCACGCGCACCCGACGCAACCGTGTGATCGCCATCATCGTCACCATCGTGGTACTGCTGGGACTGGCGGGCGGCGCGTTCGCAACCTACCGTTGGAGCCAAACCAAGTACTACATCGGCGACGACAACGGCGAAGTGGCGATTTTCCAAGGCGTGCCGACAAGCCTGTTCGGCTTCCAGCTGTCGCACGCCGTCACCGACACCCATATGAAGACGAGCGAACTGCCGCCAAGCTGGCAGGAACAGCTTGCGCAGGGCATTTCCTTCGACACTTACGGCGAGGCGAAAACGCATACGCGACTGATCAAAAAGCAGCTGAAGCAACAGCAGGACGAAGCCGCGCAGAAGGAACAAGACAAGGCAAACGGCGAATCCGACAACAAATCCTCTGGTACGACTTCCGACAAGTCGTCGGGCAAATCAGACAAATCGGACGACGCTTCGGCAAACAAGTCAGGCGGTGACCAGTCATGATGGCAACCCGTCTGAAGCAATTCGGCCTGCTGCTGTTCAGCATGCTGATTTGCGGCGTCGCGTTCTTCCAGATGTTCGAACGCACCACCGGCGGTTTTCCGCAGAATTATTTGTGGATGCTCGCTTTTGTCGGCGCATTGTTCCTGACTTCCTGGGGATTGCCGCTGCGTTTCCAGCCGTATGCCAACCAGGCGATCATGTGTTGTGTGATGGTGCTGACTGGCACCGGCATCATGATGATCGCCCGCATCGACCAGGATTCGAACACGTCCGTCGCGTTCAAGCAGTTGCTTTGGCTGTCGATAGCGCTGGTTTTGGCGAATCTGCTGGTGATCTTCATGAAGGATTACCGTGTGCTGAGGCGGTTCTCGTACGTCAGCATGGTGATCGGTTTGGTTTTGCTGCTGTCACCGATGCTTCCGGTGATCGGTTCCGAACAGTATGGCGCGCGCATTTGGGTGAAGATTCCCGGTTTGGGATCGTTCCAGCCAAGCGAGTTCGCGAAGCTGTTCCTCGCGTTTTTCTTCGCCTCCTACCTGTATGACCACCGCGACCAGCTGGCGGTCGGCGGCAAGAAGGTGCTGGGCCTGCAGCTGCCGCGCATCAAGGATCTTGGGCCTATCATCGTGGTGTGGATCGTGTCGATGGGCGTGCTGGTCGTGCAGCATGATTTGGGCACGTCGTTGATGTTCTTCGCCATGTTCGTGTCCATGTTGTACGTGGCCACGGGGCGCACCAGTTGGATTGTGATTGGTTTCATCGCGTTCGCCGTGGGCGCGTTCGCCGCGGCCAATATTTTCAGCCATGTCGGCGCGCGCGTCGACGCCTGGCTGCACCCGTTCGACTCGGCGCAGTACAACAAGGAGTACGGCGGATCCTACCAGCTCGTCACGGGTATTTTCGGCCTGGCATCAGGCGGCTTGATGGGCACCGGCCTTGGGCAAGGTCACCCGTCGCTCACTCCGATCGCCAACTCCGACTACATCTACGCGGCACTTGGCGAAGAGCTGGGCCTCACCGGTCTGATGGCCATTCTGATGCTCTATCTGCTCATCATCGCCGCCGGGATGATCACTGCGATGAAAATCAAGGATGGGTTCGGCAAGCTTCTCGCATCGGGCCTCGTGTTCACCATGGCCTTCCAGGTGTTCACCGTGGTGGGAGGCATCACGTTAGTCATCCCGCTTACGGGTTTGACTCTTCCGTACATGGCCGCCGGCGGATCCTCACTCATAGCGAATTACATGTTGGCAGCACTCCTAGTGGTGATTTCCAACTCGGCGAACAAACCCGAATCCGATATCGATAGCGACACGTTCCAATATGAGGCGATGCAGGCGCTGCGCGCCCGCAAGCAGAGCCGCGCCCGCAGAAGCGTCGCCTCCGCGCAATCGCAGGCCACTGAAATCATCTCCACGGAGACGCCGGTTTCAGGCACGCCAGTCGTACCACCCGCTCCCCCATCGGGCACGCCGAACGTATCGGACAGCATGTCAGAGGGGAGCCAAGCATGAATAAGTCACTCCGCCAACTCTTCACCATCGTGGTGGCGCTGTTCGTCATCCTGGGCATGTCCACCACCATCATCACGGCGATTCGCGCGAACCAACTCAACAACGACCCGCGCAACACCCGCGCCCTCTACCACGAGTATGGCGCTCCGCGCGGTGCGATCCTCGCTTCGGACGGCTCCGTCATCGCCAAATCCGACCCTTCGAACGACGCGTTCTCCTACCAGCGTTCCTATACCGCCGGCGAACTGTACGCGCCGGTCACCGGCTTCTTCTCGATCAGCCAACGCGGCTGGAGCGGTATCGAAGCGTCGCGCAGCTCGCTGCTGTCGGGCCAATCCGACCAGCTGGTATGGCAGCGGTTCAAATCGCTGTTCACCGGCCAGGAAAACAAGGGCGCGACCATCGAAACGTCCATTGATCCGAAAATCCAGCAGGCCGCCTACAACGGTCTTGCCAACAATGACGGCGCGGCCGTGGCCATCGAAGTGAAAACCGGTCGTATTCTCGCCATGGCAAGCACGCCAAGCTACGACCCGAACCAGCTGGCGAGCCACGACACGTCCGAAGCGAACGGCAATTACTCCACGCTTTCGCAAGACGAGTCGAATCCGATGCTCAACCGTGCCACCTCGCAGCTGTATCCTCCGGGATCCACGTTCAAAACGGTGGTGGCGGCGGCCGCGCTGGAAACCGGCGAATACCAGACCGACACCGAGATTCCGGCCGGATCGAGCTACACGCTTCCGGGCACGGTCACGCAGTTGACGAACGCGGTGTCGCAGGCCGACGGTTCGGATGGCAAAATCACGTTGGAAGACGCGATGGCGTATTCGTCGAACACCGCGTTCGCCCAGCTGGGCGTGGCTTTGGGCGATGACAAGGTGTCGTCCATGGCCAAGAAGCTTGGTTTCGACAGTCCGATCACGGTTGACGGATCCGATTCCACGGGCACGCCGTGGATGAGCGTGGCGTCGAAGTTCCCGACCGACACGACCGACGACAAGCTCGCTTTGGCGTCCATCGGCCAAGGAGACACCGTGGTGACTCCGCTGCAGAACGCGCTGGTGGCGGCCGCCGTGGCGAACGGGGGCAAGGTCATGCAGCCGACGCTGGTGGATCGCGTGCGTTCCTCCGACCTGTCTGTTATTTCGCAGACCAAGCCGCAGGTGATGAGCCGCGCGTTCAGTTCGAGCACCGCCAACAAGCTCACGCAGATGATGGAGGCGGTGGTCACCAAGGAGAACCCGAATCTGGCCATCGACGGCGTGCAGGTGGCTGCGAAAACCGGCACCGCGCAGATCGGTGACGGCAATACGTCCATCGACGGCTGGGTGGTCGGCTTCGCCCCGGCGGACGATCCGAAGATCGCAGTTGCCGTGGTGGTGCACAATGTGGATTTGTATGGCTCGTTCGCGGCGGGTCCAATTATGAAGGCGATGATGCAGGAGGCGCTGGCAGAGTGAAACTGATTGAAGGACAGCTCATCCACCGACGCTACAGGTTGGATGCCCGTCTGGCCCAGGGTGGCATGGGCGAAGTGTGGAAAGGCTATGATATCCAGTTGGGTCGTCCCGTGGCCATTAAGGCGTTGCGCGGCGACTTGGGCGTCACGCAGGAGGCCAAGCTGCTTCGCCTGCGTGCGGAAGCGCATAATTCCGCCAATCTTGCACACCCGAATATCGCTGCGTTGTTCGAATATTACGAACATGACGGCATCGGCTTCCTTGTTATGGAGTACGTGCCCAGCAAGTCGCTGGCCGACCTGTTCCACGAGCAGAACGGCCCGATGGAACCGACCCGTCTGCTGCCGATTCTCATCCAGACCGCGCGTGGCCTGTTCGTCGCGCATTCGCATGGCGTGATCCACCGCGACGTGAAACCTGCGAACATCATGGTGTCCGATTCCGGCGAGGTGAAAATCACCGATTTCGGCGTCTCCTACTCCACCAATCAGGAGCAGATCACGCAGGACGGCATGGTGGTGGGCACCGCGCAGTACATTTCCCCGGAGCAGGCGCAGGGCCAGCATGCCACGCCTCAATCCGATATCTATTCGCTTGGCATCGTCGCCTACGAGGGCCTGTGCGGGCATCGTCCGTTCACGGGTGCCACGCCGGTCGACATCGCCGCAGCACATGTCAACAATCCGGTTCCGCCGCTGCCAGACTCCGTCGACGTGCAGCTGCGTGAATTCGTCATGTCGATGCTGTCCAAAGACCCGCTTGACCGTCCGAAGGACGCGTTGACGGTGTCGCGCACGTTGTCCCGCATCGAACGCCGTCTGCTCGACCAGCAGACACAATTGGCTGACACGATGGTGGTGCCTACAGGCGGAAGGCTTCCGCGACGCGTGGTCAGCAGACCTCATATCTCCTTGAGCACTGATGGGAAGGAACAGGGATGAACATCAACATGCCTACCTCTTTGGCTGGTGGACGTTACCAGCTCGGCCAACTGGTCGGCCGTGGCGGCATGGCCGAAGTGCACGTGGCGCTCGATACGCGCCTTGGGCGTACCGTCGCGGTCAAGATCATGCGCGCCGACTTCGCCAACGACAAGATCTTCCTTGAGCGTTTCCGTCGCGAAGCCCATTCCGTGGCGCAGATGAACAATCCGAATATCGTGAACATCTACGATTCGGGCGAAGAGGTCGTCGCCACGGAAACCGGCCAGACCGAACATCTGCCGTATCTGGTGATGGAATATGTCAAGGGCCAGACCTTGCGCGACATTCTCAAAGTGAATGGCGCTCTGAGCCAGCGCGACGCCGAACAGGTGATGATGGGCGTGCTCAACGCGCTTGAGTATTCGCATCGCATGGGCATCATCCACCGCGACATCAAGCCCGGCAACATCATGATTTCCGAGCAGGGCGTGGTCAAGGTCATGGACTTCGGCATCGCCCGCGCGCTCGACGATTCCGCCGCCACGATGACGCAGTCGCAGGGTGTGGTCGGCACCGCGCAATACCTGTCTCCCGAGCAGGCGCGCGGCGAAAGCGTCGACATGCGTTCCGACCTGTATTCCGCAGGCTGCGTGCTGTATGAAATGCTTACCGGAAGGCCGCCGTTTACCGGCGATTCCGCGGTTGCGATCGCCTACCAGCATGTTTCGGAGGTCGCCACTCCCCCAAGTTCGGTCGTTCCCGGCTTGCCGAAGATGTGGGATTCGATTTGCGCGAAAGCGATGGCGAAGGATCGTCAGAACCGTTACGCCACGGCTTCCGAGTTCAAGAACGATTTGCTGACGTTCATGAACGGCGGCGTGCCGATGGCGGCCGCGTTCAATCCGTTGACCGATCTGACCAATATGAAGGCACGCAAGCAGGCCGAAATGGACGCGAACACCGTGGCCATGACTCCTGCCGGTGAAACCGCCGCGACGCAGGCGTTCAATCCCGTTACGGGCCAGTTCGAGGCCGTGCCGAACCCACAGAACGGCGTATCCACAAAAACCCGCGCGGAACAGCGTGCCGAGGCCGCTAAGGCGCGTAAGAAGAAGCAGATCATCATCGGCTCCGTGGTGGGCGGTCTGGTGGCGCTGCTGGTCATTCTGGGTGTGTTCTTCATGCTGAACAAGAGCGACTCCACCGCCGACATGGTGGAAGTTCCTGATTTCACCGCCACGGCGAATATTTCCGAGGCGCGCGTCGAAGAGCAGCTCGCGGCCAAGGGTCTGAAGCTCGATGCCCGAGAGGATTCCGATTCAAGCGAGCCGAAGGGCACCATCACCAAGCAGAATCCGGCGGGCGGCAAGAAGGTCGCCAAGGGCTCCACGGTTTCCGTGTGGTTCTCCACCGGCCCTCAGTCGGTCGCCGTTCCGGATGTGTCGAACAAGAGCCAGGATGACGCGAAATCCATTCTTGAGGCCGCCGGCTTCAAGGTGGGTAACGTGCGCACGGTCGACAATGCCTCCATCGAAAAAGACAAGGTGGTAAGCACGGATCCTGCCGCCCATTCGAAGCAGACCAAGGGCACGATCATCACGCTGTACATTTCGTCCGGCATGACCAAGATTCCCGACAATCTGATCGGACAGCCGAAAGACACGGTTATCGAGCAGCTGAAGCAGGCCGGTCTGACGCAGATCACCATCGAAAGCGAATATTCCGATTCCATCGCTTCCGGCGCCGTCACCCGCGTCGAGCCGGGTGTTGGAAGCACGGTCGAGGCCGGTACCGCGGTCACGATTTGGGTGTCTACCGGCAAGCAGCAGATCAGCGTGCCCAGCGTGGTCGGCATGGGCTATGCGGCCGCCAAGAGCCTGTTGGAAAGCTACGGTTTCCAGGTCACGGTTTCCGGCCCGGAGGATGGCACGGTCACAGGCATGTCACCGACCGCCGGCACCCAGTCCGACAGCGGAGCCACGATCACGTTGACCACGAAGTCGTCCAGCACCAATAATGGCGGCAACAACGGCAACAACGGCGGCAATGGCGGCAACACCGACGGAGGCAACAACACTCCCGAAGGCAACTGATCGGTCGAGATAACCGCCATCATTCACAAGGAAGGCCCAGCTGAAATGCCAGCTGGGCCTTCCTCATTACGGTCTTATGTTCTTTTGCGATTCGTGTTTTCTTACGATTTTGTATTTTCTTGCGATTGAGATTGCGCGACTTACGTTTCCACGCTTGTACCATCGCTTGTACCATGCGTTTTCGCACTTCCCACGTCTTCTTGCTGCGACCTTAGGCCGCGACCTTGGGCTGCAATCCCTTGGAACGTTCCACGGCGTTCTCCTGGCCGCACACCTTCAGCCAGTTCGCAAGCAGACGGTAGCCGTCCTGCGTCATCACGGATTCGGGGTGGAACTGCACCGCATACATCGGCTTGCTGCAGTGCTTGATGCCCTGCACGATGTGGTCGACCTGCGTCCACGCGGTCACCACCAGCTCTTCCGGCACGGAATCGGGCTCCACGGCCAGCGAATGGTAGCGAGTGGCGGTCATCGGATTGGCGACGCCTTCGAAGATCTCATCGTCGATATGCTCCACCAAGCTGGTTTTGCCGTGCATGATGGTCGGCGCGTGGCTTACGGTCGCGCCGAACACTTCGGCCAGCGCCTGCATGCCGAGGCACACGCCGAACATGGGCTTGGACTGCTCCGCGCACAGGCGAATTATGCCTTCGCTGGCACCGGAATCGGCCGGAGCGCCCGGGCCGGGAGAAATAAGCACGCCGTCGTATTCGTCGATCACATCGGCTTCGCCCGGATCGATCGCATCGTTGCGCACCACCGTCACAGCGGCACCCAACGTCTTCAAATAGCCGACAATCGTGTAAACGAACGAATCGTAGTTGTCCACGACCAAAATGCGTGCGGAATCGGTCATCATGCTCCTATCAACGTCGGAATGTCGGCGTTCGAATGCTTCGAATACTTACGTTGCGCGAATATTTGCGTTTGCATAGCAGTGTACGTGCGCAACATGTCGTGACGCGGCGCGCGTCTCACGCAGCAATCGCAGCAATCGCGATAATCGCAGATCGCAGCAATCGCTTTCACGTCTGCCAGCAAAACTGCCAGCAGACCGCCGGAAGGCACCTGAATACAGCTTTATATGGCCGTGTAATTCGACATTTCCTGCAATGCCGGAATATTCGTCGCAGCCCACGGGAACAGCCATTCAAAGCACGATGCGGCCGCCGCGAAAATCAGCAACGCCATGAGCACAAGTCGAATCGGAAGCACACCCGGCTGCAATCGCATCAATCCGCCGTACAAGCTGAATTCCGGCTTTTCGCGGCGTCCTGCGCGCACGTCGGCGAGATACGGCCAACGCCATGCCACCAGCGCGGAAAGGAAGATGATCGCATATGCGGCGAGCGCGCCGAGAATCCACGGTTTGAGTGAGCTGACGGATGCGACGATCGACGATTTTTCGTTGTTGACGAATTTGACTTTGCCGTTGGAGTCGGTGGAGGCGAGCTCCTGGGGGATGCCGTCGGACACCTTCGCCCAGTATGAGAATTCCGCGTAGCTGATCCAGCGGTGTGTCGGCGTGGAGTATTTCGGTTCGCATGTGGTCATGGTCAGCATGCGTTTGGTTGGCGTCGCGCCGGGGTTTTCGGGGTTGGCGGCGACCACTTCGATGTCGGTCGGCAGCACGATTTTGTAGCTGGTGTAGTGGTAGACGTACCAGTAATCCTGCGTGCGCACGATGATCGGGTCGCCTTCCTGCAGTTTGTCGACGTCGCCGAGTGGCTGTCCGTAGCCGTTGCGGTGCCCTGCGAAGGCGAAATTGCCGACTTGACTAGGCATTTGCGAATCCTTGTAGTGGCCGAGTCCGTGCTTGTTGAGTTCGGTGAGAGAGGTGCCTTCAACGAGGTTGCGCTGCCATTGGCTGCCGAATCGCGGAATGTAGACCTGGGCGATGAGCTCGCCTTCCTGTGCGCTTTGCGGTTGCGTTGGCGGGTCGCCTTCCTGCGCTTGCGCAATGGTGACGCTGTCGGATTGTCCGGGGTCGGACCATGATACGGATTGGCGTGTTTCGATTTGGTTGTGTTCGGCCTGCACGCCCGTCCACCACATTTGCCATGCGATGTAGAGCGCGCAGACGGCCGCCGCGGTCAGCATGAGTTCGGCGAGGATGCCAAGTATCGTCCAGACCACGCTTTTGCGACGCTGTTTTGGTGCCACGTGCTTCATCGGTTACTTCCCCTCTTGCGATTCCTGCGTTTCGTCCGTTTGCTGCGATCCGTCTGTTTCGTTGTTCATCGCCTGCGCGTATTGCAGCGGCTGTTGCAATGCGTCGGTCGCGTCGAAATGGAGTTTTTCTTTTTCGTCGACCTGCCATCCCAAGCCGAACGCGCTGACGTACTGCCGGTATATGGTCACTTCCTGCGAATTGTCGAGCGCCTTTTTCATTGTCTCGACCGGGCCGATCGCGGAAATGGTGAATGGCGGCGAATACTTTTTGCCCTGCAAAAGCAGCACGTTGCCGGAACAGCGCACTGCGGAATTGAACAGCACACGCTGGTCCATGATCATCATGGATTCCGCGCCGCCCGCCCAAAGCGCGTTCACCACGGCTTCGACGTCTTGCTGGTGCACCACGTAATCGTTGATGTTGGAGGTGGAGCCGCTGGAATCGACCATGTTTTCCCAGAGTGGCGAATCGTCGAGCGTCACCACGAGTCCGGGGCCTTCCACCGCGGGCAGCATGGTGCCGTTGCCGGCGCTTTCGCTGTCTTGCTGGTCGGCGTCGTCCTGGCTGTTCAGGGTTTTGCTCAGATCGTTCACGCGGGAGCTGAGCGCGTCGACTTCCGTCTGCAGGGAGTTGACTTTTTTCACGCGTTGTTCCACGAGTTCGGCGGTGTCGTTGGTCACCACGACGGAACGGTTCACGCGCAGGTTCGTGGCGAGCAGGAATCCGGAGAACATGAGCACAAGGAATGCCGCCACTCCGGCCGCTTTCGACCGTTTCGCGGTGTGCTTGCCGGTGTGCTTCGCCATGCGGACCTTCCTGATTCCCATTAAGCATTTGCTCTGATTATGAACAGTTTTACGCTGTGAGTTCGCCGCTTTCGAGTCTACCCACTATTATGACTTTTAGCCTATTAAAGGAGACTATGCTGATGGCTGACGAAGAGCTGCACGAAACCACCGCGGACGATCAGAACGATCTGCAGTCCACGGACGACACCGCTGCCGTTGAAGAGAGCAACGAAACCGTTCAGGATGCCGCTGAGGAAACCACCGTCGATTCCACTTCTGACGAATCCGCTGATTCCGACGACGATGACGATCACGACATTCCGATGGATCGCGTCGAAGCGGTGCTGAACGCTACCGCCGATAAGGACTCCCTGAGCCCGCAGATGCAGCGCATGATGAACCGTCAGGCGGAGAACACCCGCCGCGTGGAGGAAACCATCAAGGGCACCAAGTCCAATCCACGCTGGTTCGTGCCGCTGTTCTGCGCGCTGATGATCATCGGTCTGATCTGGGCGGTCGTCTACTACCTGACTTCCGACTACCCGATTCCGAACATCGGCGCGTGGAATCTGGCCATCGCATTCGCGATCATCATGATCGGATTCATCATGACCATGTGGTGGCGCTAAAGCGTAGTTTCGCCTTTCCTGCGATTTGAGGGCGTCTGTACAACGTGCGGTCAGACGCCCTTTTCGCATGCCCTTTTACGATTATCTCGCAATCTTTTCGTAGGTTTTCTTCGTAGGTTTCACGCTCTTTCGCAAACGTACGCGGTCTTTCGCGACTGCCTTGCCAATCCCGGTTCGCCTGTTTCTTTTTTCGATTCCGGTTTGTTTTTCAGATTTTCGACGTGCGCAGCAGCACATGATCGCAGCCTTGCATGGTAGTGCCGAACAGATAGACCGGACCACCGTCGGCAAGCTTCAATTTCTTGCGTAGCTGCGGTGCGGTAAGCGGGAAGTTACGTACCGCGATATTGGCCTGTTTCGTGCCATTCAGCAGTCGTTTTATATCCTTTTTATTCATGCCGCCGATCGCTTCAATCGCGAATCCTCTGCCGGGAAAATCGGCAACCGGCGTTGCCGACACGAAAAGGTGACTGCTTGGACCGACCTGCGTCACACCGAATCGTTCCTCCACCAGATCGAAGCAACCGGCCTTCATAATCGACGCATTCGGCTCATACAAGTAGTTTTTCGCCTCCGGCAGCGGTTTGCCGCCAATGCGCAGGCCCTGCGTATATGCGGCGGAATCATAGTCGATCCGCTGATTGTCGTTCACGCAGAACACGCGCGGCGCGGATGGTTCCTCATGCACCTGCTGACCCAATACCAGCAACAGTTCCTTGCATTCGTTGCCGGTGGCCACGATATGCACTTCGCGTACGGTCCCGTCGAAATCGGCGACCGCCTTGCGCCAATCCAACATCGGCGAAAGCTTGACCAGCGTGTACTGCGATTTGGCGAGCAACAGGTCACGCAATTCGAGTACGTTCGGCGTGCAATCCTCGATCGCGTAAGTGCGCGATCCATGCTCGTCGCGGCGGGCCGGATCAAGGTAGATGAAGTCCACCGGACCCATCTGCCTGAGGTATTCCACGCCGTCGCCGCACACGATGCGCGCCTGGTCGAGTCCCAGTGCGGCCATATTGTGTTCGGCCAGATCGCACAGATGCCGCTGCCGTTCCACATAAGTGGCTTGGCTGAATCCGCGCGCCAGATACGAGAAGTCCACGCCGAACCCGCCCGTCAGATCCACCATCGAACTTCTCGCCACCAATGTGTCCGATTCTGGCGAATCGGACATCCACGCGCCCATTTTCATCTCTTGCGTGTCCGATTCGGCAGAATCGGACAACTGTGGCTCACTTTTCGTGGTTTGGTTGTCCGATTCTCCAGAATCGGACACTCTGGCGCGCACGGTTGCGGCCGGCGCGAGCAGTGTTTGTGCGATTTCTGACTTGTATTGGGCTGTGAACTGCGATGAGCACTGTTCCATGGAAATGTGCGGAGGGTATACGATTCCCTCGCAGGAGGCCCATTGTGGCAGTTTTTTGCGTGCGATCTGCCATCCGGCAATCTGGTCGAGCGCCAACGGCAGGTCGAGCCCTTCCACACGTTTGGCCTTCAACGCCAGTTCGCGCACGTCCTCGTTGCGATGCATCGCCACGAATTCGCGCGTCTCGTCATTCATGATTGTCATTGGTGACGTACCTGATTTCGTTGTGTTGATTCGTCGTCATTCTGGGGATTTTCTGGTTTCACACGATGTGGATAAGTCGTGGATTATTGTGGACGAATGTGGATAGCGTCTATATCTTGTAGGCAGTTTTATGACCGTCCACAATATATAGGATGGTGTTTTTCCCCATTTTTCCACTATGCACAGTCGGGTTATCCACATTTTCCACCGTTGAAAAGCCGGGGAATCCACCGTTTTGTGAATATCCTTGTGGATAATGCACCGAGTTATCCCCGACTTACCCACAGCTCAACCCTCACTTATCCACACACTTATCCACACTTGTGGATAAGTGTGTGTCTGCGATTCCCCAAATCTGTTTTTCTCCTTCCTGCCAACTAGGAGAACATGCCAAGAAGGGGGTTTGTGAGAAGTGGATTGCTCATATTGCATGCAACGACAATCGCAATAATCACGGCCAACATGATTACGCCGTACATCAGCGTGCGCTGCTGCAGGCTTTTGCCGCGCAACGCATGCAGACCGGAAACCAACAGCCAGGCGAACACTCCTCCGATGATGAATCCGCCGACATGCGCCTGCCATGCGATGTTCGGCGTGATGATTGGCATCAGGAAGTTGATGAGCATCCAGATCAGCATGGACCGAATGTCGATGCCAATGCGCTGGTATACCACCAAAATTGCCGCGAACAGGCCGAATAGCGCGCCGGAAGCGCCGTATGCGGATGTCAGCCAACCGTCTTGCGAGAACAGTGCCCAGACCATCATGCCGGCGCTTCCGCCGAGTCCTGACAGCACGTATAACGCGAGATATGGCAGATGCCCCATCATGCGTTCCAATACAGGCCCGACGCACCACAAGGTCAGCATGTTGAAAAGAATGTGCCATAGGGAGGCCGGCTGGTGCAGGAACATTGACGTAATGAAGGTCCATGGGCGGTGAGTCGCCAGCGCGGGCATGAATACGCCTGAGCCGACGAATGCGTTGCAGCCGGTCGGCCAGACGATTTTCAATAGTGTTTCGACAATCCAGACCGCGACGCATATCGCCATGATCGTAACGGTGATCACAGGATCGCCGTTACGCCAACGGTATCGCATGGAACGTGCAGAGAAGAAGTCTTTGAACGACGGGGAATCGGGAAACAGACTGAAACGTTGATAAGCCATGTTTCAACCCTACTGGAACGTGCGAATCCGCGAATCTGCGAAATCATTGCAAATGATTGCATTCTTGTGAATCCCCGGCGCGTAAATCCACCCAATCAACACATTCAAGGAATTAATATAGTGAACAGAGTTGGCTTGAACGAGCAGGTCAGCCAATGTTCGCCGATATTTGGGAAAGGATCCGTCATGGAGAACAAGTCTTCTAACGGTTGGAAGTTCTTCGCACTGCTCTTCGGAGCTTTGCTTGCCGGTGTCGTCGGTCTGTATGTGTACAAGCAGCAGAATCCGGATTACGATCCGTGGGAGGAGCCATGGGAGAACAGCTCGTCTCCTGTCGATCTTGGCCTGACCAAGGATGCCGAAGAAGCCAAGGAAGCCGACACTGAGGCCGCCGCCGCTCCCGAAGCCGCCTAATTCCTACTTCTTTTCAAAGCCCTGCCGCCCTTTTGCGCAGGGCTTTTTGTTATCTAGACATAAAAAGGGACGATTCCAAAGAATCGTCCCTTCGTCATCACTCTTTACCTAGCGCTATCAGGCGAGCGGAGCGAGTGGACTGACGCGTGCGGTATCAAGGCGTGGAAGGCGAAGGCGTACGAAGGTACGTCGAGCCTTCCACAACGCAGATAACGCTCCGTCAGTCTGCGAGCGGACCCGTCTTCCAGATGCGCTCGAGGTAATCCTCCATCGAGCGGTCGGAGCTGAAGTAGCCCGAGTTCGCCACGTTGATGAGGGCCTTGCGGTTCCATTCGAGCGGCTGGGCGTAGAGGGCCTCGATTTCCGACTGGATGGCGGTGTAGGCGCCGAAGTCGGCGAGGGTCATGAACCAGTCCTTGGTGAGCCAATCGTGGACAAGGTCTTCGTACACGGTCTTGTCGCCGTTGGAGAAGGTGCCGTCCGCGACCATGTCGATGGCGGCTTTGAGACGAGGATCGGCCTCGTAGTACTTCTTCGGATCGTAGCCTTCGGCATAGAGGGCATCCACCTCGTCGACGGTCATGCCAAAGAGGAAGAAGTTCTCAGCGCCGACGCGCTCACGGATTTCGACGTTGGCACCGTCGAGGGTGCCGACGGTCATGGCGCCGTTGAGAGCGAACTTCATGTTGCCGGTACCGGAGGCTTCCTTGCCGGCCTGGGAGATCTGCTCGTCGAGGTCGGTTGCCGGGATGAGGTGCTGTGCGAGACGCACGTTGTAGTTCCACGGGAAGTAGACGTTCAGCTTGCCCTTGACATCCGGGTCGTTGTTGATGACGCGGGCGACGTTGTTGATCAGCTGGATGGTCTGCTTGGCGAGGTAGTAGCCCGGAGCGGCCTTGGCGCCGAACACGATGGTGCGCGGCATGACATCGTCGGCGGCGATCCTGCCGGACTTGATGTCGGCGTAGCGTGCGATCACGGCGAGGATCTTCAGTGCCTGACGCTTGTATTCGTGCAGACGCTTGACCATGGTGTTGATCATGGTGTTCGGGTCGATGTCGAAGCCGTATTCGCGCTTGGCGTAGTTGGAGAAGTCAACCTTGTTGGCCTGCTTGACGGCGGCGAACTTCTTGACGAATTCGTCATCGGCTGCGAGCGGTTCGAGGCCCTTGAGCAGTTCGAGGTCGCTCACCCACTTGTCGGTGCCGAGGCCTTCGGTGATGAGGTCGGACAGACGCGGGTTGGCGAGCTTGACGAAGCGGCGAGGGGTCACGCCGTTGGTCACGTTGGTGAACTTGTCCGGATACACGTCGGAGAAGTTCTTCAGGGTGACGTCCTTGAGCAGCTGGGAGTGCAGCTCGGCAACGCCGTTGACGTGGGAGCCGCCGTAGGTGGCCAGGTAGGCCATGCGCACGGAGTCGCCGGTGTAGATGGCCATGTCCTTGATGGTGGCTTCGTCGACGCCCTTGGCCTTGAGCTCGGCTGCGAACTGGTCCTGGATCTTCTCGATGATTTCGAGGTGACGCGGCAGGAGTTCGCCGATGAGCTTGGACGGCCACACTTCCAGGGCTTCCGGAAGCAGGGTGTGGCAGGTGTAGTTGAAGGTCTTGTTGGTGACGGTCCAGGCGGTGTCCCAATCGTAGCCGTACTCGTCCATGAGGACGCGCATGAGCTCCGGAATGCCAATGACCGGGTGGGTGTCGTTGAGCTGGAAGGTGATCTTGTCCGCGAAGGTGGTCAGATCCGGCTTGTCCTGACCCGGGTAGAAGACGCGGATGGCGTCGTGGATGGAGGCGGACACGAAGAAGTACTGCTGCTCGAGACGCAGTGCCTTGCCCTGCGGGGTGGAATCTTCCGGATACAGGATCTTGGAGATGTTCTCAGCTTCAACCTGCGGCTTGACGGCGTCAAGGTACTCGGACTTGTTGAAGGTGAGCAGGTCGAACTCGTCGTAGCTCTTGGCGGTCCACAGACGCAGGGTGTTCACACGACCGGAAGCATAGCCCGGAACCATGTAGTCGACCGGCACCGCACGCACGGACCAAGCCGGCTTCCATACCTTCTTGCCATCTTCCTCAACGACTTCGCCGCCGAAGGAAACCTTCTGGTCGCGGTTGTAATCGATGTGTCCCCACGGCTCTTCATTGGTCAGCCAGTAGTCCGGGGTTTCGATCTGCTTGCCGTTTTCATCGAACTTCTGCTCGAAGATGCCGTACTTGTACTGAATGCCATAACCGAATGCCGGCACGCCCAGCGAGGCGAGCGAATCGATGAAGCAGGCGGCCAGACGGCCGAGGCCACCGTTGCCGAGGCCCGGCTCGTGCTCGGCGTCGACGACGTCCTGCACGGAGAAGCCGAGTTCCTTGACCGCGGCGTCGAACTGCTCGGTCAGACCGGCGTTGAGCAGCGCGTTGCGCAGCTGCTTGCCCATCAGGAATTCTGCGGACAGGTAGCCGACTGCCTTGGTGTTGCCGTTGACCATGTCGGACTGGGTCTTGAACCAGGAATCCATGAGGTGGCGGCGCACTGCGGCGGACGCGGCGACGTACACGTCGGCCGGCTTGGCCTGCTCGACGGTGACGCCCTGGGTGTACTTCAGCTGCTCGCGGATCTCGTCTGCGAACTGCTCCGCGGTGACCGCGGACTTCGGTGCGGTAATTTCAGTCATTAATCGACTCCCTTTGACGGATTACTCTCCAGGAACATTATGCCTTACCCCAGCGTCCTTGCATTAGCGGCCGCATGAACACTAAGTAACATCATGCATACGTTCTCATACATAGCATACTACGTAATCATAAAAAGATGAAATTTCAAGCAATTACAAGCAAGCATTCGTTTGCAGAAATAATGCAAACCGGCTGCAAAAACGTTGCGAGCAACATGCAAACGACATGCAACAACATTGCGAACGCTGTCAAGAATCGCAAGTATTTTCCCTCTCTTCACACCCCTATTCAGTTGTGACTACGTTGTCTGCAACACCCCATCATAGTCGCTCGCAAACGGCAAAATAACACGTATGGCTGTTATTCGAGAACAAGATCTGCATAAGGGGCATGACGCATTTGCACAATGGCTGCAAACGTCTCATCGCATGATCGCCGACAATATTCCCGCAAATACCGACGCGGCCCGCGATTTCCGTCTGGAATTCTCTCCACGATTGCCACGCCAACTGTGGGCGATGGCGGTGCGCTACTCGCTGCATCTGCTGGAGAAAAAAGCGCCCGGGGCGGGCGTGGAAGTTCGTGTCGCGCCGTGGGGTGCCATCAAGATTCTCGACGGACCGGCATCCGATCCGCATAATCTCACACCGCCGGACGTGATCGAACTGGAACCGGACGTGTGGATGAGACTCGCCACGGGCATCACCAGCTGGGCTGAGGAGAAGGAGGCAGGACGCATCACGGCCGTTGGCGAACGCGACGATTTGAGTAGCTTGCTGCCGTTGGTGTGACAGGCTGCGAGAAGACCGTCACAGGCGCAAAAACGCATAGCAAAACCGCGATGTGGATACACCTGGCAGGCATATCCGCATCGCGGTTTCACAAAGTACCTGATATGCCGATCAGTCCTGCTTCTTCGGCTTCAGTGCGCTGGGCATCGGCATCGGGATGGGCTTGTGTGGCTTCGGCGCGGCGGACTTGGCTGCCGGGAACTCTCCGCTCGTGGCCTTCGCCGCCGCCTCTGCGGCCCACTTTGCATACTCGTCGAGGTCATCCTCGGCGTCGGTTTGCGCGGACTCCTGAGCATCTTCAGAAATCTCATCTTCAGCGTCCGCATCGTGAGAATATTTTGCTTCGATATCGGCGAAAGGATCAAAAGAACCCGAACCAGGCTCCTGGGCACCGAGCTCCTTGGCGAGCTCATCATAATCGGTGTCGGTGGTCAGGTACTTGAGCTTTCGGGCTATTTTCTGCTGTTTGGCTTTCTGACGTCCGCGGCCCATCTGACCCCCTGAGGATTACTGTGCTATCAATTCATCAAACAAGAGAGTACCACTTGCTGTGCCATATTTCGTTGTCGGCTCAGACTTTTACGATAAAATCGCTGATTTTCTTAAGAAAAGGACACGTATGACGGACGAAACCCAGGAGCAGCAGATCACCGCTGTCGGCAATGAAATGAGCGCGAGCTTCCTCGCAGCGAAGAAGCGTTCCGACGCAACGCTCGCCGCAATCGAACAGAATCCGGGCAAGTTCACCATGCTGACCGGCGACCGTCCGACCGGACGTCTGCATCTCGGTCATTATTTTGGTTCGATTCGTGAGCGCGTCGCCATGCAGAATCGCGGCGTGAATTCGAATATCATCATCGCCGATTATCAGGTGATCACCGATCGTGACACGACCGCGCACATCGAAGACAATGTGCTCAATTTGGTGCTTGACTACATGGCTGCCGGCATCGATCCGGAAAAGACCATGATTTTCACGCATTCCGCCGTTCCTGCGGAGAACCAGCTGATGCTGCCGTTCCTGTCATTGGTGACTGAGGCCGAGCTGCATCGCAATCCTACGGTGAAGTCGGAAATGGAAGCTTCCGGCCATGCGCTGACCGGCCTGCTGCTGACTTATCCGGTGCATCAGGCATGCGACATTCTGTTCTGCAAGGCCAATGTGGTGCCGATCGGCAAGGATAACCTGCCGCATGTCGAGATCACGCGCACCATCGCGCGTCGTTTCAACGAACGCTACGCCAAGAAGCATCCGGTGTTCCCCGAGCCGGCCGCGATTCTGTCTGAAGCGCCGGAGATTCCAGGCTTGGATGGCCGCAAGATGAGCAAGTCGTACGGCAATTCCATCATGTTGGGCGCCACAGCGCAGGAGACCGCCAAGCTCATCAAGAAGAGTCCGACCGATTCCGAGCGCCGCATCACGTTCGATCCGATCGCACGTCCGCAGGTTTCCGCACTGCTGACGACCGCCGGTTTGGTCACCGGTCGCGATCCGAAGGAGATCGCCGAGGAGATCGGCGATTCCGGTGCGGGCGCGCTGAAGGCGTATGTGATCGAATCGGTGAACAGCTTCCTTGAGCCGCATCGCGCCCGTCGCGAGGAACTCGCCAAGGATATGGATTACGTGCACGACGTGCTCGCCGAAGGCAACAAGAAGGCCAACGCCATCGCCAACGAAACGTTGGAGCAGGTGCGCGACGCCATGGGCATGCGCTACTAAAGCTCCAGAAACACCATAATCACGCTTTAAACAGCGTTTCAGCATCGACAAAGGCCGGATTGCGTATTGCACAATCCGGCCTTTGTTGCGTCTGAGTGGCATGTGCCACATTATGTTTGATTAGATTTTCGCGCGCTTTTCGCCGGAAGCGATTTCCGCTGCGACCAAATCGTCATCCACCTTGCGGTCATCGGGATCATCAAGATAATGATCGAACTCGTGCAGCACTTCAGCATCGGGAGCCGGAGTCAGCAGCGACACCACCACAATGAACAGCAGCGAGATGATGAACGCCGGAAGCAGCTCGTAAATAGCGAAGACACCACCAAGCGGCTTGATGAAATTATGCCAGATCAGCACGGTCGCAGTACCGGAAAGCATGCCCGCAATCGCACCGAATTTATTGGTACGACGCCAATACAGCGAGCAGAGCATCAGCGGACCGAACGAAGCGCCCAAACCGGCCCATGCATACGAAACAACCTGGAAAATCGACGAATTCTGATCGAACGCAACCACAATGCCGAAAATGAACATAACCAGCAATGTGATGCGCGCAACCATCATCACCTGACGATCGGTGGCCTTGCGATAGAGCAATCCGCGGAAAATATTCTCACCGACCGCGGAAGCGCCGATAATCAGGTATGACGACGACGAACTCATGGACGCGGCGAAAATGCCCGACACCACGATGCCGCACATGAAGCTCGGCAGCAGCGCCTGCGAAACCACGATGAAAATGTTCTCCGCCGCGGACTGCGTGACGAACTGCGTCGGCATCATCGCACGGCCGACCAAACCGATGCACACGCCGCACGCCAGCGACACCACACACCACGTGGTGGCGATGATACGGGACTTCTTGATCTCTTCGGAACTGCGGATTGACAGGAATCGCACGAGCACCTGCGGCATGCCGAAATAGCCAAGACCCCACGCAAGCATGGAAATCATGGTGATCACGCCGTATTCGGTAGGCGCGCCGAACATGGCCTGGCCAGCCTTGACAATCTGCTCGCCGGCATCGTTCAGAATCGGCGTGGCCATTTGCGTGCCGTCAAGGAAGCCTGGAATGCCTTTGAGGAAGGCGACGGTGTTGTCGACGCCGCCGACGGATGCGACGGAACCGATGAACACCACTGCCAGCGCGAAGAACATGAGCAAGCCTTGGATGAAGTCGGTCACGACCACGGAAAGATAGCCTCCGATCACGGTGTAGGCGAACACGATGGCAGCGCCGATCACCATGGTCAGGTGGTAGTCCCAGCCGAACAGGGTCGAGAAAAGTTTGCCGACCGTCACGAAGCAGCTACCGACATACACACAGAAAAATACGAGGATGATCAGCGCCGCGATGGTGGAGACGATATTGCGTTTGTCATGGAATCGTTTGGAGAAGAAGTCCGGAATGGTGATCGCGTCACCTGCCACCACGGAGTAGCGGCGCAAACGGCGTGCGACGAGCTTCCAGTTGAGGTAGGTGCCGAGAGCCAGGCCGAGGGCCGTCCACAGCGGGTCGGCGGCACCGGTGAAGTAGGCGACGCCCGGCAGTCCCATGAGCAGCCAGCCGCTCATATCGGAGGCTTCGGCGCTCAATGCCGTCAGCCATGGACCAACGCCTCGACCACCCGCGAAATACTGACGAGTGGAGGAATTGGACCGCTTGGAGTAGATGAAGCCGATGGTGAGCATGGCCACAAAATAGATGACCATCGCCAGCAGCACCCAAAAATCTTTGGTAACCATGAATTCTCTCTTCTTAGATTGCTAGCCGAATTTCTTTCGAATCTCTTTCTTCAAATCTCTGTCGAAACGAATTTCTTTCGAATCTCTTCTGAAAAAAATATGCGATTGTCCCAATGTACCGGTCGAACATTGCGACAATCGCATTTATCTCATTTACGCGCCCAAATGCCGAAACGGATCAAATATCGTATCTCCAAGACTTATCGGTGATAACGCGAGCCATGGCTAGGCCGATCGGCAGACAGATAATCACCATGAACGCACGGAAAGCCCAGTCGAGGGCGTTCAAGGTGTCGAATTGGCCGAGGTGGAACATGGCTTGATACATGTACAAACCGGGAACCATGATCACGATGGACGGCACGGTCAGGCAGATGCGCGGGTAGCCGAGATGCGGGGCGAGCCAGCTGCGATGAACCGCAGAACGCCATGCGGAGGCAAGCAGGCCTGCGAGCAGTGCGCCGATGAATGCGCCGGCTTCGGCGGGAACGCCCATGTCAACGATTTCCAAACGCAAGGTGTCAGTAATGGCGCCAATGGTGGCGGCGACAAGGCACATGCGCTGCGGCGAGTTGAACATGGTGGAGAAGCCCCAGACGCCGATGAATGCGAACACGAAACGCAACAGGCAATTGACAACCGGATTGAGTCCCAACGGCTCGAATCCTTCCGGATTCAAATGCACGATCGAAGCGACCATCCAGCCTGCGAGCGTCGCCATCAAAATAATGCACAACACGTACGCAACGCGCTGAATACCTGACGGAAAATCAATTTTCGCCATATCAAGTCCACCCGTAATCAGCGGGAATCCAGGAATCACAAACAGCATGGCACCGATGTAAGCCGTATCATGCTGCAATGCGACGGGCTCGAAAATACCAATCAATCGCAGGGTGCCCGTGCAGGCGAGTGCCGCGACGGCCACGCATACGAACGTCACGAAGAACTGGTTGAGATGGTGGGCGAACAGGCGGCGGCGCAGCCAGTGACCAAGTCCCGCGCCAATGAACGCGCCGATCATGTCGAAGGGACCGCCACCAAGCAGGAACACGAAGGATGCGCAGGCGCAGGCCGAGGCGAATCCCGCGAACGCCGGCGAATACAGGGGTTTGCGTCGTTCGATCATGTCGAGTCGTTCGTGGGCTTGGCGAACGGTGATGCCTTGCGATTGGTCCGCTTCTTTTCCGACGTGGTCGAAATGTTCGGCGTATTGACCTTTTGGCGGCTTGTGATTGCGATTTTTGCGCGCTTTTTTCATGGTCGATTCGCTTGACGTAACGTTGGCCGCGCTGGCGGTTTCACGCTTGGTTTCACGTTCGGCTTCACGTTCGGCTTCACGTTCACCGCGATTATGCTGCTCGCTTGCCGCTTCGATGTCACGCAAGTGCAACGGCTGCGCGGTGGTATCGGTCACTTCGGCGCGTTCCGTCACCATTTCAAGCGCGTCGAGCACGGGATCATCAGATCCCTCCTGATTCTGTTCGGCTTTCTGACGTTCGCGAAGACGCTTCGACAGGTCAGCCGACACCTGCGACGCATCACGCTTGTCGAGATGCTGCATAAGCCCTTCGGACACGTCGGATTGGCTGTGGTACATCGATCCTTTGCCGAGGTTCACGTTGAACCAGTCAGCGAAGTGTTCGAGCAGCCAAATGCGTTCCGTATTGACGCCGGTGGTTGGCAGGTCGATGACTTCGGTGATGCGGTCTTTGCCGTCGGTGCAGGAGGCTTCGATGTCGGTGAGGTTCACGTCGGCACGTACGTGCACGCCGAGCGGATAAGCGATGCGGTGCATCATTTCGCGGACACGGAAACTTCCGGTGCCCGCGCCGAGATCGAGCATGCCGACGCGTACGATCACGCTGGCTTTTGCTGCGATTCCCGCTTCAGCAACCGGCTTGTCCCAATCCCGTTCAATATCTTCCATATCGAGCGGAATGGAGTGTGTATGGAATTTGCTGACGGCCGAAGCGCTTTTTTCCGCGCTTTCGAAATTCGTCTCATGTTCATGTTCGTATTGTGCGCTCACAAGTTCAGGTCTAACGTGTGGGCTGGTCGGAGGATTTTCGAAATTTCCGTCGATTTCACCTTGTGGACACCACTGGACCACGATGCGGACATTTTCGGTATTTCCGTAACCAAACTGTCGATTTGCCGAGCATACAATGGGTACGCATTTACCCACCAGACTTAGGGCTGTGGGCTCGCAACAGACGGCCAAAACAATCGCGGAGGTGCCGCGAAGGACCGACAGACCGGGCAACCCGATGGTTTGGAGAAGGAGGTCTGATGACAACAGAAAACGAACAGATCACGCCTGCCGACGCAGCTATCGTCTCGTCCGGCACCGGCACCAAAGGCCCCGAGGAGCGTGATCTTCCCGCTTCCCTCAAAGAGGAAATGGATCTGTGTTTGCAGATTCTTCGCGAGGTGCTCGGCGAATTCGATGAAAAGCTGCTGGCCAAGTTCGATGAAGTGCGCGAACACGCACTGAACGCCAGTGCCGAACGTTTCTCCGGCATTCTGACGGATACGAATCCGGATCAGGATGACCTGCAGAAGGTCGTCGACATCATCGATAAAACGGATGTGCATGAGGCACAGCTGCTGGCCCGCGCCTTCACCACCTACTTCCATCTGGCCAACCTATGCGAGGAGAACTACCGCGTCTCCGTGCTGCATAGCCGTGAGGCCGCCGTAGATGAAACTCAAGCCGTCGACCCAGTGAACGAAATGACCTGCGCCTACCACCAGCTCATTAACGAAATGGGTCCGGCCAAAGCCAAGGAACTGCTCGACCAGCTCGAGTTCCATCCGGTGTTCACCGCGCATCCGACTGAAGCCCGCCGCAAAGCCGTGGAAGGCAAAATCCGCCGTATCTCCCAGCTGCTCGCAACGCACAAGCTGCTTGGCGGTTCAGACAGGAAGGAAAACTCCCGTCGACTCTTCAACGAGATCGACGCGCTGTTCCGCACCTCTCCGATCGCACTGAAGAAGCCGACTCCGGTTGAGGAATCTGAAACCATTCTCGATATTTTCGACAATACGTTGTTCTATACCATTCCACAGGTGTACCGTCGTTTCGACGATTGGGTCCTCGGAAATAAGGCTGGCCTCGTGCCGCCGGTATGCCCGGCGTTCTTCCACCCGGGAAGCTGGATCGGCTCCGACCGTGACGGCAACCCGAATGTCACCGCCAAGGTGAGCCGTCAGGTGGCCCGCAAGTTCAGCGACCACGTACTGGGCGCGTTGCAAATCGAGACCCGCCGCGTTGGCAAGAACCTGACGATGGAAGCTGAGACCACTCCTGCGAGTGCCGAGCTCAAGAGCCTGTGGAACCATCAGAAGGAAATGAGCGAGCGCCTGACCGACAAGGCCGCACTGATCTCCACCAAGGAGCTGCACCGTGCCGTCATGCTGGTCATGGCCGATCGTCTGAAGGCCACCATCGACCGCGATGCTGATCTCATGTACCACTCCTGCGAGGATTACATCGCCGACCTGAAGGTCGTGCAGCGCTCCCTCGCCGAAGCCAACGCCAAACGTTCCGCCTACGGTCCGTTGCAGGACCTCATCTGGCAGGCAGAGACCTTTGGCTTCCATATGGTCGAGATGGAGTTCCGCCAGCACTCCGTCGTACATTCCCGAGCGCTGGAAGATATCCGCGAACATGGTCTGCACGGTGAGCGTGGCGAACTGCAGCCGATGACCCACGAGGTGCTCGACACCTTCCGCGCCCTTGGTTCCATCCAGAAGCGCAACGGTATCAAGGCCGCCCGTCGTTACATCATCTCCTTCACCAAGAGCGCCCAAAACATCAAGGACGTGTACGAGCTGAACCGTCTGGCGTTCTCCCATCCCAAGGATGTTCCAACCATCGACGTGATCCCGCTATTCGAACAGCTTGAGGATCTGCAGAACTCGGTAGACGTACTCGAGGAAATGATCAAGATTCCGGAGGTCCAGGCTCGTCTGAAGGCCACCGGCGGCAAGATGGAAGTCATGCTCGGCTACTCCGACTCCTCGAAGGACGCCGGCCCGACCTCCGCAACCCTGGCCCTGCATTCCGCACAGGAACGCATCGCCAAGTGGGCGGAATCGCATGACATCGATCTGACCCTGTTCCATGGCCGCGGCGGCGCCGTCGGCCGCGGCGGCGGCCCGGCTAACCGCGGCCCCGCCCAGCAGGTGTTCAGC
>OBUQ01000069.1_pt1 | contig 148079 bp, 148 predicted proteins | sample 1494951 | NCBI WGS metagenome assembly OBUQ01 (sample SAMEA2579938, study PRJEB22360) | human gut metagenome | biome: human gut; feature: human-associated habitat; material: faeces | place: Denmark | collected 2008/2010
ACTAAATAATCTGATTACCTATGAATCAAAAAAACATCTAAAGTAGAAAAGGAATCCTACCTTAGATGTTCTTATCTCACTCTATCAGTCCTATTTGACAAAGAGCCGAAAAAATATGTCATTCGCGAAAGAAACAAAGACAATAATCGAGAAGTTTTTGTAAAGATTACCGATGAAGCATCAAAAGCATTGGAAACGTGTGAGCAAGATTATACTCATTCAAAAAAAAGAGTTATATTGCCCCTAGATGAGGGGGAAACTCAAACATTGCTTGAATTATTAAAAAAATTAGTGAATTGAAAGAGGAAGTAACGATGTCTAAAGAACTAGTAAATAATGATTTTTCTGAAATTACATTTGGGAGAAAATCCGTTCGTGTATACGACGAAAGGGTTAAAATATCTCACGAAGAGATGCTAGAAATGATTCAAGAAGCAACTACAGCACCCTCTTCAGTGAACATGCAACCTTGGCGTTTTGTGATAGTTGAAAGTGTTGAGCAAAAAGAGAAATTGAAACCATTGATTCGTTTTAATACTAAACAAAATGATACCTCATCAGCCATGATACTGATTTTTGGGGATATGTTGTGTTACGAATTAGGTGAAGAAATTTATGATCAGGCTGTGGAAGAGGGTAAGATGCCTGTGGAAGTAAGAGATCAACAGTTATCGGCGATTATTCCTTATTATAAGAGCTTCACTAAAGAACAAATGAATGATGTAGTAAAAATTGATTCCAGTCTAGCTGCTATGCAGTTTATGCTAATTGCACGTTCACATGGGTATGAAACCAATCCAATCGGCGGCTTTGAAGCTGACCAGTTAGCTGAATCATTTGGGCTCAATAAAGACCGATATACACCAGTCATGATCTTGTCTATCGGTAAGGCGAAAGAAGCTGGATATACGTCTGTTCGATTGCCTGCTGAAAAAATTACAGAATTTAAATAAGTAATGAGGTTAAATAATGAAGATTATCCAAGCAACTTTCTACATTAATGATGATAAAAGAGCTGACTTTTTAGCGGATATTTTCCCTTTAATAACTTCTGCACGGTTAGAAGAAGGCTGCTTAAAATATGATCTATATGAGTCAGTTGAAAAAAAAACCAATTTGCCATGATTGAGAATTGGCAAAATCAAGAAGCGGTTGAACAGCATAACCAAAATCCGCTATTAATAAAACTATTCGGTAACATGCCTGAGTACGCTGAAAAGAAAACAGAATTAACTGTAACAGAAAAGGAGGACTAACATTGTCCATCATTTCAAAAATATTTATTCTTTTCGTTGCATTAGAATTTTTCTATATTATGTATTTAGAAACCTTTGCTACCACGTCAAATACAACTAGCAGAGTTTTTAATCTGACAAAAGAAAAATTGAAGGAAGAATCCTTAAATACCTTATTTAAGAATCAAGGAATCTACAATGGACTACTTGGACTTGGTTTGCTATATGGCTTGTTTTTTTCTAATGCTCCGATTGAAATTAGTCGAATATTCCTAATCTATATCATATTTGTTGCTTTGTATGGTAGTTTAACAAGTGACAAAAAAATTATCTTAACACAAGGCGGATTAGCTATTATCGCTCTTGTAACAACATTCTTTTAATTATTTGTCAAAAGCATAGGTCTCTATTTCCTGTGCTTTTTGCTTGTTTAGGAAATCATTCTCCATAAGCATAGCACAGTTGAGACACTATATGATAGTAAAATTTGTAATTATTACTCAATAATGTAAAGTTCATTCAATTTTGAAAGAGCTTTTTTGATATACTTGTTCTAAAGGAGTGGGGCGCATGGAAAACTATCAATTAGAAGATTACCTAGCAGCAAAGAAGTCCTTAGCTTCAACGTTGCACAAAATCGAACAAGCAATTATTTCACTAGAGGAAAAACAATCAGCTGGACGAAATATGAAGGCGCAAATCACTTTATCAAAAGAGCGCGTAAAGGCGCTAAGGCTGTCTCTTGCACTGATTGAAAGAGAAATTACAAGAATGACATAAAACAGAGGTAGAGCATACAAATGTTTTCTCTCTGTTTTTTTCTTTATCTAATAGGACAGCTTGTTGTCACATTACCATTGCTATAGTATGTTCGAAAGGAAGGAAATTTATGCAGATCGAACGGTTGGTAAGGATGATTTTTTACATTGTCAGCCACAAACAGGTGACTGCACGGGAGTTAGCTGATTATTTCGAGGTTTCGACACGAACAATTTATCGGGATATGAATACGTTGACGTTATCGGGAATCCCTGTTATTTCAAAAAAGGGAACGGGCGGAGGCATTTCACTGATGGACGGATATGCCCTAAATAAGTCCTTTTTAACTGCGGAAGAACAGGTTCAAGTGTATCAAGGGCTACAGATTCTTCAAGCATCAAATTATCCAGATGCCAAGGAGGCCCTGAACAAAATCGGAGCATTATTTGACCGGCCGTTATCAGAAGATTGGTTAGAGATTGATCTTAGTTATTGGGGGAGTAGCGACGATGAAAAAATCACGATTTCGGAATTACGACGTGCCATCACTATGAAGTATGTTTTGGCTTTTGAATATTTCAACTCTGAGTTGCAACAATCTAAAAGAAGAGTTGAACCATTCCGATTGGTTTTCAAATCTCATGCGTGGTATGTGGTTGGATTTTGTCATACGAATCAAGCAATTAGAGTTTTTCGCTTGTCGCGTATGAAAAGAATACAAGTTTTGACTGAAACCTTCGACCGAGTAATGTCCGAGACTTATTCATTAGATGAATCTGCCAATAATATGACATTTACATCATTCAAGTTGAAATTTTCTCCCGAAATGGCGCATCGTTTATTTGATGAGTTTAACGAACATCAGGTTAAGCGGTGTGCAGATGGAAATTTTTTAGTGAACGTCCAGTACCCATTGAATGAATGGACATACCACCGTCTGCTTTCTTATGGCTCTCACATGGAAGTTCTCGAACCGAAAGAAGCCCAGCGAGAATTGAAAAAACGTGCAATGAAAATCGCCGAAAAATATGATTAGGAGGAAGAAAATGGAAGAATGGTTATACGTCATGATGATTAAGAAGACGAAGGAATATCGTAAATTGAACCAAGCAGGGGTGGTTGCACATGTTGAGAACATCCGTAAATTAGATACTAAGGGGCACATTGAGCTTGCTGGTGCATTTAAAGGGTTTCCAGGTATGGCAGGAATGTTTTTACTTAAAGCAAAAAGCTATGAAGAAGCTGAAGAAATTTGTAAACAAGAGCCGCTAGTTATTGCTGGCTACGCTACTTATGAGTTACATCGTTTGCACATTGCGAATAAAGAGAATAACTATTTGTTATAGAAAGGGAGTTAATAATATGAATGAAGGTAGTATGTTGTTTGTTCGGATCGATTACAAAAATGGGGAAAAGGAGGTTAGCGAGCAGGTCGCCATGGAGTCAGCACAGTATTTGAAGCGATTATCAAAAGAACGCTACTTAACAGCGGGAGTATTCGGGGATATGTCAACCGAGGAAATTGATGGAGCGATGGTGATTTTTGAAGCAGAAAGTCTAGCAGAAGCCAAAGCAATCTCTGACGCCGATCCAGTATTTCAAGACGATCTTTACCGCTACGAGTTAAAACAATGGCATGTAGTGGTCACCCACGAAAAGTAATAAAAAAGAAACGACATTCTCGCAGTCGTTTCTTTTTTATTAGAATGATTGGAAAAGCGTCAGCATTTCTATGGTTCTTTTTTTGGTAGGTTCATTTAAGGCTTCTAATTCTTTGGTAACACGGTTTGAAGGGACACTTTTCAATAGAAGCAACCGATAAATCAATCGCAAGTCTTGACGACGAACTTTAGGAAAATGCTGCATCAATACCTGATTAAAATCTGCATTCATTTGATTAATCCCGATTAGTGGTTCTTTTTGGACAGTATAGTTTGTTAGGAAACGGTCCAAATCTTGCATCGCTGATTCGGATTTTTCAGGGACGAAGCCATTGGCCCAAGCAGCCGTAATTAAGACAAAGCTATCTATTTCAGATAGTCCTTTTTGAAAGGCGACCACTGTTGCGTCTAATACGCTTCCCTCTAGTTTTTCAAAGATTATCGGCTCATTTTGTTTGATTCGTAAGAAATAGTTAGTAAAGCCATCACCGTTTAACAAGTTCAGTTCAATAGCTTTAAACCAATTATAGTGATAAGAATTCAAGTAAGAATAGTTTTTCTCTTGTGTTTTTCTTTGGATTTTTTTTAATTCATCATTGGATTTCATTTTTCTCCCGCTTTCTTTACTGTAAGTCATTGCTCATTATACTACTTTTGTCCAAGCCAATCTTTTTGTCTACTATTTTGATTAAGTTATACTGAGAACAGGTCATAATTTTGAAAGGATATTTTATGAATGAATTAATTAATACTTTTAGTGAAAGAAAAGACGATCTTTTATCGGCAATCTTTGAACATTTAGCAATTTCCTTGAGTGCTTTATTAATTGCCATAGTGATCGCAATTCCCTTAGCAATACTATTGAGTCAACGAAAAAAATTGGCGGAAGTCGTTTTGCAGATAACTAGTATTTTACAGACGATTCCATCCCTCGCTCTGTTGGGGTTACTAATTCCTTTCGTGGGTATCGGGACGGTACCGGCTTTAATCGCCTTGGTAGTTTACGCCTTGCTTCCCATTTTTCAAAATACTTATATTGGGCTCTCGGAAATTGACCCATCCATTGAAGAAGCAGCAGACGCCTTTGGAATGTCTCGGATGCGTAAGTTGATTCGCGTGGAGTTGCCAATGGCAATGCCTGTAATTATTTCCGGTGTACGCACAGCTCTTGTTTTGATTATCGGTACCGCGACTTTAGCTGCGTTGATTGGTGCTGGAGGACTGGGAACTTTTATCCTACTAGGGATTGATCGAAATGATCCAAACCTAACCTTGATTGGTGCGATTAGTTCCGCTTTGCTTGCTATTATCTTCAGCACACTGATTCGCTTTTTACAAAATCGCAGCGGAAAAGTAACTCTGATTGCTTTAGGAGTAATTTGTTTAAGTATCGGGGGGATTTTCTTTGCTCAGAATAATCCTATTGGAACTGAAACAGTAACGATTGCGGGGAAACTAGGCTCAGAACCGGACATTTTGATTAACATGTACAAGGAAGTTATCAAAGATGAAGACTCTTCCATTAACGTGGAATTGAAACCAAACTTCGGGAAAACAAGTTTCTTATTCAGTGCTGTGAAAAGTGATCAAATTGACATTTATCCTGAATTTACTGGGACAGTTTTAGAGAGTCTAGTAGAGGTTCCTAAAAATACTCCAGATAATCTAACACCGGAGAAAACTTATACAGAAGCCAATAAATTATTAGATTCGCAATTTGATATGCGCCTGTTAAAACCAATGGATTATGAAAATACCTATGCTTTGGCAATGAAGAAAAGCGAAGCCGAGAAACGCGGGATCACAAAAATTTCTCAACTTCAGGCACAACAAGATCAATTAAAAGCTGGATTTACTTTAGAATTTATTGATCGTCAAGATGGTTATCGTGGAATCCAAGACAAATATGGAGTAAAGCTAAGCTCTGTCCAGAGCATGGAGCCAGCATTACGATACCAAGCAATTAACACAGGCGACGTTGATGTGATTGATGCCTACTCTACGGATAGTGAGATTAAGCAGTATGATTTGATGACTTTGGAAGACGATCAGCATCTTTTCCCTCCTTATCAAGGGGCACCTTTAATGAAAAAAGAATTTGCGGAGAAGCATCCAAAAGTTGTTAAAGCACTGAATCGTTTAGCTGGTAAGATTACCGAAGATCAAATGATTGAAATGAATTATTTGGTTAATGTTAAAAAAGAGCAACCAGCTAAAGTCGCTCATGACTTCTTAGTGAAAGAGAAAATCATTGGGGAGGAGAAATAGATGGAATCAATTATTGAATTTAAAAATGTGAGTAAGGAATTTGAAGGCAATGTTGTCTTAAAAGATTTAAACCTTTCTGTAAAAAAAGGTGAAATTTTTGTTTTAGTTGGCCCTTCAGGCAGTGGGAAAACGACGTCTTTAAAAATGATCAACGGGTTAATCGAACCAACAGACGGCAACCTTTATTTTAAGGAAAAGCGAATTAAAGATTATAATATTCAGAAATTACGCTGGCAAATCGGCTATGTTCTGCAGCAAATTGCTCTTTTTCCAACAATGAGCGTCAAAGAGAATATCGAAGTAATTCCTGACATGCTTGGTTGGGATAAAGAACGTCGAAACAATCGTGTGGATGAGCTATTAAAAGAGGTCGATATGGACCCCGAGTTATTCAGGAATCGGATGCCAAGTGAATTATCCGGTGGGCAGCAGCAACGAATCGGAATTATTCGTGCTTTAGCCTCTGAGCCAGATATCGTTCTAATGGACGAACCATTCAGCGCTCTTGATCCGATTTCACGTGCGAGTCTACAAGACCTCGTCTTAGCACTGCACCAAAAACTAGGGAATACTGTCATTTTTGTCACACATAACATGAAAGAAGCTATGAAGATCGGTAGTCGTATTGCGGTCATGCACGAAGGAAAGCTGATTCAATGCGATACGCCTGAAGAAATCCAAAGGCATCCGGCCAATCATTTCGTTGAAGAATTTTTTGACGAAACGACGGATGAAGTCTATACGCAAACATTAGAAACATTATATAATGGCGGCTTTTATCAAAAAATGGCAACTAATCCATCTAATCTAACTACCTTGGATCTGGATACAAGCTTAAGTGAGGTTTTTGATTTATTGGCTGAAGAAGAATCCTTTATGCTTAAACATGATAAAAAAATCCTTGGTATCATCGAGCGAAGTGACGTTTTCCGCTTTTTAAGTCAGGAGGGATAATGATGAAAAAATATGATGCAATCGTGATTGGCAGTGGCCCAGCGGGAAATGCTGCGGCGTATGCCTTGAAGGAACAAGGAAAAACAACAGCGATTATTGAATCAGATTTATGGGGTGGAACGTGCCCGAACCGTGGCTGTGACCCTAAGAAGATGCTTATGAGTGGTGTAGAGGCACAAAAACGGATTGAAACAATGATCGGAAACGGCTTTGAAGAAACACCGAAAATCGTATGGGAAGATTTGATGGCCTTTAAGAAAAGCTATACGGATACCGTCCCACAAAATACCAAGAATGGGTTGGATGCTGCAGAAATAGATCGTTACCAAGGACAAGCGAGCTTTATAAACAAAACACAAATCGTTGTTGATGATCAAACGTTGACAGCTGAGCAATTTTTGATTGCGACAGGGCAACGACCAGCGGTGTTACCGATTGAAGGACAGGAGTTTTTACAAAGCAGTACCGATTTTCTTTCTTTAGACCACTTACCTGAAAAAATTGTCTTTATTGGTGCTGGATATATCGCCTTTGAATTAGCAGTTATCGCAAATGCCGCAGGTTCTGAGGTTCATATCATCCATCATAATGATCGACCTTTAAAAGAATTTGATGTCGAACTTGTTAATGACTTAGTTGAACATTTAAAACAAGCCGGCATTAACTTTCACTTTAATGTGAATACAAAGGCTATTGAGTTACTGCATCCCAACTATCGCGTTACTGGAGAAAACTTTGAGTTAGTCGCAGATATGGTTATTGGTGCGACCGGACGAAATCCAAATGTTGAAGGATTAAATCTGGAGAATGCAGGTGTATCGTACGATAAAAGAGGAATTAAAGTTGATGACCATTTGCGTACGACACAGCAGCATATTTTTGCCTGTGGGGATGTAATTACAAAAAGCCAACCGAAGCTTACACCTGTGGCGGGTTTCGAAGCAGCTTATGTGGCGAAAGCAATGAATGGAGAGACTAAGGCAATCGACTATCCATTGATCCCAACCATCGTTTTTGGCGATCAGCGATTAGCTCGAATAGGTTTGAGTGAAAGAGAACTTGCGGACCATGCAGAAAACTATCATTCAGAAACAACAGATTTATCAAGCTGGTATACGTATCATCGAATCAATGACCAAGGTGCAAAAATTAAGTTTGTTTACGATGAGAAAAACAGAATTGTTTCTATAAGTTGCTTGAGCCAACTTGCCGATGAGGTTATTAATTATCTTTTGATCGTGTTGATGAAAAAAATGACACATGAAGAAATTGAAAGGTACATTTTCGCCTATCCCAGTCCTGCCAGTGATCTTTCATATTTTATTTAAAACAGAGGGCAACCTCTGTTTTTTTTTACATAGATATGCTAAAGTTTACGAAAATACGTTCCCATGGTGAGATTATGAAAACGACATTGACACAAGAAATTGAAAAAGCATTATATTACTATTGTATTGAACTCGGCGGAATTGTTGTGGAAGAGGTAACCATGCCAGAAGATCAAGGAATCGTTGATACATTGGCCTGTTTCTTCAAACCGAGTAGTACAGAATGGCGTTGTTACGAGCTTAAAGTAACGAAAGCTGATTTTTACTCAAAGGCAAAGCTTTCCTTTATTGGTCATTACAATTATTTCGTATTAACAGATGAGCTTTATAAAAAAGTACAGGAGGATATTCCGAATGACATTGGTGTTTTAGTTTACCGACCTTATTTGGAAACGGAGGATTTACCAGCAGATGGCACTTTTTTTGTAGCGAAGAAGCCGTTAAGAAGAGAACTCCTAGTAGAGGAACTTGCTTTAACGCAACGTTTTATGGCTTCGCTGTTTAGAGAGGTGCAGAAAGCGAAACGAATGTCATATGGAACAAGTTTTTTCTCGACAGAACAGCTTTACAAAGAGCTTAAACGAAGACTAGACGATAAGGATAGTCTGCACGAGAAGAATTATTATCAGCGATTTATTGATGACGTGCAGACGGCACGAATTGATAGTTTAGAAGAAGAGCTTCGCGCCCTAGAACAAGATTATGAATTTTTACGTCAGCAGAGACAGGTGCGGCGACGGCCAACTGAGCCACTGGAGTGATTAAATGTATTATCCCTATTTAAGAGGAAAACAGTTTGATTTGTTAGCGGTCACTACTTTAATTAAGGAAGAACGGTGGTCAAAAAGGATTCGACCGATTATTGAGCCGGTTCGTGATTCAGCCACTTTAAAGAAAACCATCGAATTGTTTGATAAAAAAGATATTATTTGTTATTTAATTATGAATCCTCAGGTTGGAACGGCGAGACTTTTTGAAGAGAAGCGTTTTGAATGGTCATTGAAGAAAGAAAGCAGTGTAAAAAAAGCTGAAATTGTTACAAAGGACAATTCGTTTGAAGCAACTCTCCATTTATTCAATGAACATTCACCCAGGAAAAACGATCAATTTATGATAAAATCAAAGGATTTAACCGTTATTCCAGATCAGGGAAGGTTTAGAGTTTTAGATGTACCAAATAAAATTTTACTCAGAGAAGCCTTTCAAACGAAAAAAAATGTTGCTAATTATAGCGAAAAAGTAGATGATTTCTATAGCGATGAACACCTTTTTATTGGGTCCGATTCAGTAGGTTTTAGTGACTACACGATCGAAGGTAGTCGTTATTTTGATAAGGGCGGTCCAAGTCGTGCAATTGCACTACACATTACCTATTTTGATGCGTATCTTAATTTAAGAGTGAAGCATTTTGTGTCTGATACTAATGAGAATGCACAAGATCAAAGCGGGAAATTTTTTGAAGCATTGGACAAACTAGCTAGCTGGTATTCGAGAAATCAAGATCAACTATTGTTAACACTTGGTTTAGAAGAGTTATTACATTACCGGAAAACCCAAAAATTCCCGGGTTTAGGAACGATAAAAAAATGGTCGTTGGCACATCATCTTGAATTAATTGGTGCTTTCTTGGAACAGGGCGATCATTGGCGGAGAGGATGGAAGAAAAATGGGATATGAAGATGAGGATTTTATCGTCAGACAGGCCAAACAAATGGGGGAACTTTTAGGCGGTATTATTGGAAAAAAAGATGCTGATGCGATTCTCTCGTTTGGGGAGGAGGCCCGAACGACTGAGTTAGAGGAAGCGAAATTTGTCTTTCGTCCAAGTACATTAGCAGATATACCGGCGATAGGCGTTATCATCAATGAGGCGAAGGAATACTTAAAGAAACAAGGCTCACCACAGTGGCAGAATGGTCATGAACCACATGAAACTGTCATTCGCGAGGATATCCGAAAAAAGGCCAGCTATGTGCTAACTTTAGAAGAGGAGATCGTCGGAACGATTGCTTTGATCGCGGAGACGGATCCTGTTTATGAGGCTATTGAAGGAACGTGGCAAGGAGAAGGCCCATATATTTCATTGCACCATGTGGCGATCAGTCAGAAGCATCGCGGAATCGGTCTAGGGAAAAGCTTATTAAACTTGGCAATTAAACAATCTCAAGTGCTAGGGTATGACGATATCCGTATAGATACATATCCTGCGAATCAGCCAATGCTAAGATTGATTGAAAAAAGTGGTTTTACCTATCGAGGCATGATACATTTCCCTTTTGAGCATGGTGAGCGCAAAGCTTTTCAATTACGCCAACGCTTGACGTAATTGAAAAAGCATTTCATTTAAAGAGGCTTCGCCATCAATCTCAATCAGATTTGGGAACTTTTTTAAACGCTCTAAACTTTTTTGATCCTCTTGAAAAATAGCTAGACGACGTTCTAAATCTTCAGCAGATGCACGTTTTTCAAGACGTGCGATCATAGTTTCCTTTGAGATATTGATCCAGATAGGAACCATCTGATCACCAAAGAGCCGATGTAAGTTGATGAAGCCGGTCGTAGTGATAGGATCATAGCAATCGCCCGCTTCTAATGCTTCACGCAACGTGTCTTTCGCAATACCGTAAAAATGTTCATCATACACATCGTATTCAGCGAATCGATCGTTTACTATCATTTGTTTAAATATTTTTTTTGACACAAAATAGTAATCTCGTCCCTCTTCTTCGCCGCTACGAGGCATACGCGTTGTATAAGAGATTACCTTTTGTTCAAGGGCGAAGGCTTTTTCAGCTAAACTAGTTTTTCCGGATCCACTAGGACCGATAAATAAGTAACAATGATTCATAAGTTCACACGTCCTTTTTTATAGTATAAAGAAAGAGGATGAAAGATGCTAGGGAGGAATCTTCTTATGGAAAGAAGTACACGGAATATGAAAAAAAGCAGTAAATTACCGATGATTGCTGTGGGCGTTATCATTTTGCTCATTGCGGGATTTTTTGGAGTGAGAACCTATCAGGCAAATCAAGAAAAAAAACAAGGGGAGAAAACGGTCCAATCGTTTGTTAAAGATTTACAAAAAGGCAACTATCAAGATATGACAAAGAATTTGAATGCTGATTCTGTAAAAAAAAGCGGCTATTCAACAAAATCAGTTGCTGAGAAATATCAATCAATTTTTACAGGGATCAGTGCATCAAATATAAAAATGTCTGATTTAACAATAGATAAAAAAGGCTCCGGTTATCAATTTTCCTATCAGTTGTCAGTGAACACTGGCTTCGGTCAGCTAAAGAAGCAAAAATATACGGGAACACTAACCGATGATGGTAAAGAAATAAACTGGAAACCTAATTTGATTTTTCCTGGTATGTCAGGAAAAGACAAGATTAACTATTCTGTTGATCCAGCGACTCGTGGTGAGATTTTAGATCGCAATGGTCAAGGACTCGCAACTAACGGAACGGTCTATCAGGTAGGTGTCGTTCCTAAAAATCTAGGTACGGGTGAGGATCGCACGGCTAAAATCGAGGTGATTGCTAAAAGCTTAGATATCACTGCGGATGATATTAATACTGCTTTATCACAAGGTTGGGTCCAAGAGGACTTCTTTGTGCCGTTAAAGACTAGCGCAGATGCTCCTAAAGAAGCTCCTGATGGTTTGGAAGTAAAAGAGACAACGGGACGGACTTATCCGCTAAAAGAAGCGGCTGCACAATTAATTGGTTATGTCGGAAAAGTAACCGCAGAAGATATGAAAAAGAACGATGACTTAGCAAGCGATAGTTTGATAGGTCGCAGTGGCTTAGAAATGGCATTGGACAAACAGCTACGTGGAAAAGATGGCGGGTCACTTGTTATTATGGATAGCAAAGGAAATGAAAAAAAAGTATTGCAAAGCATTGATAAAAAAGATGGTGAGAACGTTAAATTGACCATTGATAGCAGAGCGCAGCAAATTGCGTATAATGGTTTAAATGGTCAAGCAGGCTCGAGTGTCGTAATGGCTCCAAAGACAGGTGATTTGCTGGTAGCTGCCAGTTCCCCAAGTTTTGATCCTAATAAGATGACAAATGGAATTAGTCAGGAGGATTATGACGCTTACAGTAATGACAAGAATCAACCATTCATGAGTCGCTTTGCTACAGGCTACGCACCAGGCTCAACCTTTAAAACAATTACTGCAGCAATTGGTCTGGATGCCGGAACGTTGAATCCCAACGAAGAATTAGCTATTAACGGTCTGAAATGGCAGAAAGATAGTTCTTGGGGTTCTTATCAAGTAACACGTGTGTCTGATGTAAGTCCAGTCAATTTGAAAACAGCACTCGTTTACTCAGATAATATCTATATGGCACAGGAAACGTTGAAAATGGGGGAAAAGACGTTTCGCGCTGGCTTGAACAAATTTGTTTTTGGCAAAGATTTAGATTTACCAATTGCTATGGAGAAGGCTCAAATCTCAAGTAAAGACAGCTTTGACTCTGAAATCCTGTTGGCAGATACTGGATATGGACAAGGGCAGTTATTGCTAAATCCAATTCAACAAATCACTGCTTACTCGGTATTCCCAAACAAAGGCACAATGGTTTATCCTAAATTGATCGCAGACAAAGAAACGAAGGACACCAAAGATGTTATCAGAGCCAGCTCAGCAGAAACGATTACCAATGATATGCAGGCGGTTGTAAGCGATGAGAATGGGACCGCTCATAGTTTAGCAGCATTAAACATTCCACTAGCGGCTAAGACTGGGACCGCTGAGATTAAACAAAAACAAGACGAAAAAGGACAAGAAAACAGCTTCTTATATGCTTTCGATGCAGAAAAACAAAATTATTCCGTTGTGGAATTTTTGGAAAACAAACCGGAAGGAACTTCTGCCACGGATTTATCGAAAGACTTGTTGACGTATTTGAATCAAACCTATCAATAAAATACTTGTCTGAAAAGCGGATGCTTGGTAAGATAACCAAGAAGGACGGTGTCTTATGAACAAGCGACAACGAAAAAAACAAGCTTATAAGCAGTATATTCGGGCAATTTTTGAAGGCTACGAAAAAATGCTGGAAGATTCCAGCATCAAAGAATTACATTTCAACTATTTAAAAGAAACGACTTACTTGGAACGTGATGACCAAGATAAGATTCATTTTACAACAAAAGAAAAATAATTCTTGAAACACATCTCAGTAAATGGAACTGAGATGTGTTTTTATGTTGGAACAGCTATCGTAGACTTTTTATCATTGATATCAATGAATGAGCTCTTTATAAATGGGGGAAACATTAAGCAATGATAAGGCATAGAATAATAGGTTTTTCCTCCTACTGGAGACTGAAAAAATAGTTAAGAGATTCTTGACTTAGTAAATAATTGTTTAAAGAGAAGGGTTCTGACTAAGGAAAATGAACAAAATCAGCTAGAATATGAATATCAAGTTACAGGAGGCAGTAAAATGAAACTTCATAAATATATTCTACTAGCAGGTTTAGGTCTATCTTTAGGAGCGGGACTGATTGGTCAGGAAAAGGCTCATGCGGAAGACAGTGCAATCAATGAACGTTGGGGAAAACCAACCTTTGTAGCTGGAGCCGGCTTAAATCAACAGCAATTAAATGAAACAATGGATAAATTGGGCATCAATCAAGAAAGCGTCAAAATGGAAACGGCAACTGGAGCAGATTTAGTGAAATATCTGGGCTATGGTAGCGGTGACGACAGTGTTATGTTAAGTTCTGTAGTTGTTAATCGTGAAGACCCAGGAAAAGGAATCAATGTTGATATATTAACACCACAGAATATTACCCAAATTACTGCAGATCAGTATAAAAACCCACTAGTTACAGCAGGAATCACTGATGCAACGGTGAAAGTTGCTAGTGTCGTGAAGGTGACTGGTGAGAGCGCATTGACAGGGGTTTATAAAGCGTTTGAATCCAATGGCGAGACTGTAAATCCTGAACGTGCGCAGTTAGCACAAACGGAGTTAGATACTACGTCAGATGTTTCGCAATCTGTAGTAAATAAGGCAAATGAACAGAGCCAAAACCAAAACTTATCTGATAGTGAAAAAGAAAAAGCTGATGAAGCTTATAAAGCACAATTGAATCAAACCCTTGTAGACATAAAAAAAGAGTTAGCAGAGCTTAAGGAGAAGCAAGGGGAGTTAGCTACGAAAGAAGATGTTGAGAAAATTGTTAATGATGCATTGGCTAAGAATAATCTCTCTCAATATGTGACGAAGGATGACATCAACAAATTGGTTGCTTTAGCAGAAAAATATCAAACGACAGACGGTGTCTTGGACAAAGAATCCATTGAACAATTAGATAAAATAAGTAATGATTTCAAAGGAACTGTCAATAAAGTTTCTGATCAATTAGGAAAATTTGGAGATTCTCTTAAAGGAACATTAGAAGATAACCAAGGATTTTTCTCAAATTTATGGCAACAAATCAAAGATTTCTTTAGTGGATTAACAAAATAGTTAAAAAGATTGTGTCATTTTTTTTAGATTGGCACAATCTTTTTTTCTTTCTCTAAAAGTTTATGCTTATCATTACGGCCTTGCTAGGGTAAAATAGAGAAGTGGGTTCCAATTCTGGCGGGAAAATTTAGAATATTTACACGTTTGACTTGGATCAAGAATAATTATGGTAATATTTATTATATAATTAATCAAAAAAATAAAGGAGGGTCTTAGATGGAGACTCCAGAAAAACAGGAAGAACTTCAAACTGAAACCTCGTTTGATTCAGTGAAAGAATCTGCTTCCGATGTGTTAGGTGGGTTGATGGGGCAGATCAGACGATTAGAAGAGGCAATGAAAGCAGAGCGAATGGGCGATGTTTATCAAATTTACTGGAATGAATTGCCTGCCTCAATCCAACAATCCAGTAACGCAAATCATGAAATTGATAATTTCTTGACTAGTAAGTTGGATCAAGAAATACAGAGGACGTTCCCATTTATGATCATGCGTGATGTGGTTTCCCCAATTTTGATCAATTATCAGATCGGCAGTTACTATCGTGACCGAGCGGTCTTACAGGTTGACGCGACGCAACCGACTATAAAAATATTACCTGAAATCCGCGAGCAATGGGAAAAAGCTGAAAAAGGCGGATATAAAGAGCAGTTATCAGAATTGCAGAATCAACAGGATGATTTTGATGCTAAAACAATTGCTGCACAATCTGAATTACGGGAGCTTAACGGGAAAATTGCTCATCAGGAGAAACTTAAGGCTGAATTAGAAGAAACCAAGAGTTTTATGAACCGTAAGAAAGTCGAAGATGAAATCGAAGTCATCGATGAAAAATTGAGTGAGTTAAAAAAACAACGGAGCCAATGGACACCATTTGTCGGTGATCAATTATCTGGGGAATCTCAAAAAATTGAACTGGCCAATCGGATAAATAATTTGTCATTAGAGCAAGCCATTGCATTGAAAGAATTACGCTTGATTAAAAAACGCTTCGGCGGTTTGGAAGAAATGGATGCCGCACTTGAGATTTTTATCAAAGATTTCTTAAATAGGGGGGCAGAATAATGACTGAAGAAAAAAACAAATTCAATCAAATCTATGATACTTTAGTCGATTCGGAAGAACCTGGCTTAAATATCCGCGAAAAAGAAATTCTTCATCCGGATGAATCGGCGGAGGATTCAAACGAAGAATTTAAGACTGTTCCTCAATCAAAACCTGTCAGTGGAACTTCTCTAAATTATTACGATAATCGAGAAGAAAATTATCAAGATTTATTAAATTTAATTGCAGACGCAGAAAAAGAAATTGCTGATCTTAAATTTCGAAAAGTATTAATGGAATCTGATTTCCCGACCTTATTGGATTACTTTAAGAAGATTTTTATAACAGCTGAAATGACTGCCTCTGCTATTGCCAAAGGTGCGCTTTTAGAATATTTCACCTTCGAATTAATTAAGCCATTACAAAATCATGATCTGCATCTTTCAACCAACGAGTTTTCGACTTGGGAGAGCAAGCATTTCAATCTTTCTTATCGATTAACTAGTACAAATGAAATTAATTTTAGTTTTATGATGCCAACCTCTGATGGAAAATTCCGCAGTGAAAAAATAAAATTGATGGAAGTTTATCCTGAGACGATGAAAGCCACGATTTTGGACGATGCAGTATTAACCTTACTGAAAGATTGCTACAACAAACATATTTACACGAGCGGACAAAATTCAATGTTTAGTCGGGAAATGAATGATGTGATGGCTCATATGAAAGATTTAGGCTTTGACTTCGATGAAAATCTTTTAGACAACAGTCAACCATTAGACTTATCCGTGGATCTTCATCATAAAACTCCGGTAGAGGTACTGGACAAAATCTTTATCACGACAATGGATAATGAAAATTATGATTTCAAGAAGTTAGATGAAAATAGCTACGTAGTTGCTTTAGACGGGAAACAAACGGTTACCATTAATCAAAATATTGAAGAACAGACTAGTAGCTTGAAACTAAATACTGATCGTAAAAACAAATCATTGATTGAATTCTTTGGAAGCTATCCATTCTTAGTTCCATTAACAATTACTGACGAATAAGAATGAAACAACGAGTGTTGCACCAAATATTATTTTGGTGCAACACTTTTTGCTATTCTATTGATTGGATAACAATTCATAAGGAACAATCTCTTTGGAAAAAATTAATTTTTTTGCCTTTTTTTATAGGAAATCACGTTCGTTCGTGAAAGTCCTTAAATCCTATGATATACTTTGAAAGTTGATATGAAAGAGTATCAGTTTACCATGTTTGAAAGAGGGTAGAGATTGTGTGTGGAATTGTAGGATTTATTGATCGTTCAAATACAACGCAAAAAGAACAAATTGTTAAAAATATGATGGATACGATTGTTCACCGTGGACCAAACAGCGCGGGGCAATTCATCGACGAAGGTGCTGCTTTAGGATTTCGTCGATTAAGCATCATTGACCTTGAGGGCGGTACACAGCCTATCAAAAACGAAGATGGAACAAAAATCATTACCTTTAATGGAGAAATTTATAATTATCAAAGTATTCGCGAGGATTTGATTGCCAAGGGGCATATTTTTACAACTCATGCCGATACTGAAGTGTTGTTGCACGGGTATGAAGAATATGGGATTGATCTACTGCAAAAAATCCGCGGAATGTTTGCTTTTGTTATATGGGATACAAAGAAACAAGAGTTGTTTGGTGCACGGGATCATTTCGGGATCAAACCACTTTATTACACAATGATGAATGGCACTTTCATGTACGGTTCAGAAATAAAAAGCTTTTTGCAACACCCAAATTTTGTCAAAGAGTTAAATAAAGAAGCCTTAAAACCTTATATGACCTTCCAATATTCAGCATTAGATGAAACGTTTTTTAAAAATGTTTACCGCATCAAAGAAGGGCATTATTTTACTTATAAAGATGGTCAGTTAGACATTCAGCAATATTGGGATGTGAAAGAACAGGAAACGAATATGACATTGGAAGAAACCGTTGATCTCATTGATGACACTGTTGTGAAATCCGTAGAAGCTCACCGGATCGCAGATGTTGAGGTTGGTTCCTTCTTATCTTCTGGTGTCGACTCAAGCTACGTAACGGCTGTATTACGTCCAGAACATTCATATTCTATTGGTTTTGGTGATAAGTCTTACAATGAATCTATTGAAGCGAAGAAATTAGCCGATTTAATCGATCTTAACAATACTTCTCGTGTAGTAACTGGAGACGAGGCCTTCGAATATTTCCCATTAATTCAGTATCATTTGGATGAACCGGATTCTAACCCTTCATGTGTTCCATTATATTTCTTAACAGAGCTTGCTAGTCGTGATGTGCGTGTCGCGTTGAGCGGGGAAGGTGCCGACGAATTATTCGCTGGTTATCAAGCGTATGGTATGAACACGAAATCAAAAGTAGTGAAAGTTGTTGCTGAAGGCTTGAAAAAACTGCCGAAAAATATGCGCTATTCTATTGCTAAAGGGTTAAAAGGAAAAACATTCAAGGGTGCTTTGCACTTGTACACTTCACTTGCGCCAGCTGAAGAATTCTTTATTGGGCAAGCGAAAGTCTTTGAAGAAGACGAAGCAGTGGATTATCTACAGCCTGAATATAAACAGAGCCCATCCATTAAAGAAATTGTGGATGTTCATTATGAAAAAGTTCAAGACATGTCTGAAATCAAAAAAATGCAATATTTGGATATGCACCAATGGATGCCAAAAGATATTTTATTGAAGGCTGATAAATTGGCGATGGCCAATTCATTGGAAGTTCGTGTACCGCTATTAGATAAAGAAATGATGAAAGTCTCTGAAATTGTACCAACAAAATATCTGATTAATGCCGAAAATACAAAGTTTGCATTTCGACAAGCAGCCGCTCGTCATTTGCCAGAAGAATGGTACAATCGTGAAAAATTAGGCTTCCCAGTTCCGATCAAAGACTGGTTGCGAGAAGAGAAGTTCTATCAGCTTGTTCGCGACGTATTTACACAAGATTTTGTCAAAGAATTCTTTGATCAAGAAAAGATCGTAAAATTACTTGACGATAATTTTGCTGGAACAGTGGATGGTCGTCGCAAGATCTGGACGATTTATACTTTCTTAACTTGGTACCAAGTGTATTTTATTAATGATGGGGTAAAACCAGTACCTGCTGAAATCGCATAAAGTATTTATCGGATTTGACAAATGTTCATTGACACGTTATTCTTTTAATAAGAAAACTTAACAAAATTTATGAGGTGTCTTGGTGAGTGTAGTTATTTAATTTGGAGTAACTTGATAGCGAAAAAGAACTGTTTATGCAGGTTTATTTCGCATGCCAAATTAGATGCCTATCAAAGCTGATGAATTTAGAGTTCAAGCTGTGAAGAGGAATCTTCACAGCTTTTTTGTGCGCTGCGTATTTTTTACGACTGTGCAAACAATATAAATCATGAGTAACCATTACTTGTTAAGTTTTCCTCCGGCCTCGATAGGGATCTTTTCAGATTGAAAGGAAGAGACCATGAATAACGAAACATTTGAAAAAACACAATTTAACGAAATTAAAGTACAACTAAGTAGTTATGCTATTAGCAGCTTTGGGAAAAAAAGAATAGAAAATACACAACCTCATTCAAAACTTTCTGTTGTAGAAAAAAGGTTAACTGAGACAACCGAAGCAAAAAAATTGCTTGACAGTAGTCTTCACGTGCCTTTTATGGGGCTTCAGAGCATTGAACATATTACGAATCAGCTTGAAAAAGGATTTGTTCTAACGCCACAAGAACTTTTAGAGTGCGCAGATTTTTTACGTAGCTTACGCTTAATTCGCCAATTCTTTGAAAAAAATCAAACGGTGGCACCTTTGTTGAATCGGTATGGACAAGGGCTGAATGACTTCAATGAAATTGAAGAAGAAATCTACCAAGTTATTCGTAATGGGCGGATTATTGATGACGCTAGCCGTGAGCTTCGCCGTGCACGGCGAGACATCGCGGAAACACAAGATAAGATTCAAGAGCTATTGAAAAAATTTATTCGACAAAACAAGGAAAAATTGCAAGAAGCAATTATTACAAAACGCAACGATGTTTTTACAGTACCCATTAAATCAGCTTATAAGAAGCAAGTAAAAGGAACGATTATCGAGCTTTCCAGCAAAGGGACGACAGCATATATTGAGCCCAGTAATGTAAGTCGATGGAATGAACAATTGGTGTACCATAAGATGATCGAAGAAGCAGAAGTCTATCAAATATTAGCAACATTGACCGGTCTATTAGCAGAAGCCTTACCACTAATTCAACAAAATATTGAAATTATCGCTGAGTTCGATCATATTTTTGCTCGCGGAAAATTTAGTCGAGAATTAAAAGGAATCACACCGGAGATAAATTCAGATGGCTATATTCATCTTGTCTCCGCAACGCATCCATTAATTAACAATGCGGTACCATTAGATTTGACAATTGGTGAAGATTATCGCGGGTTAACGATTACTGGTCCGAATGCCGGTGGTAAGACTGTTGTATTAAAAACAGTCGCCCTGATGAGTTTAATGACTATGATCGGCCTGCAGATTCCTGCAAAAGAGGGAACAGAGATCGCTATTTTTGATCAGATCTTTGTTGACATCGGTGACGCGCAAAGTATCGAAAATGCACTTAGTACTTTCTCAGGACACATGCAGAATATTTCTGAAATCCTTCGAAAGACGCATAAAAACAGCTTGATTTTATTGGACGAATTAGGCAGTGGGACGGAACCAAATGAAGGCGCAGCCCTAGCTATTGCCATTATGGAGGAGTTCTATCAAAAAGGCAGTATTCTAATCACTACAACACATTACGGTGAAATCAAACGGTTTGCTGAGCAGCATCCGGATTTCATTACAGCGGCAATGGATTTTGATGCTGAGCACTTAACGCCTAAGTATCGCTTGCTGATCGGTCAGACTGGTGAAAGTAACGCACTGTGGATCGCCAAAAAAATGGCGATCTCCGAGCAGATTATTACTAAAGCACAAAACTATTTTAACGATCGAAGTTATGACCTTGAAAAGAAATCTTTCAAAACGAAAACGAAGAAACAACCAACTGCAGCTGATGAGATGTCCTATTATAAAGGCGATAAGGTCTTCTTATTAGAACAACAAAAAGCCGCATTAGTTTATCAAGAAATTCCATTTACTGAAAATGTGAAGGTCTTTCTAGACAATACGTTCATTGAGGTGCCAAAACGTAGAATGAAACTTGAATTTCGTGCAACAGAGCTTTATCCGGCCGATTATGAGCTAGAAAATTTATTCGAGGATTTTCATACTCGAAAAGAACGACGTGATATTGATCGTGGCTCAAAGAAAGCACAACGCAAATTGCGAAAAGAGGCTTTGCAAAGAAGACAAGAGTAAAAAGCTGCTCCAGTTTTAAAACTGGAGCAGCTTTTACTTATTCATATTGCTGAAATGTTTTTGTCTTGTATAGTCCGACGGTTGATTTTTGATTGTTCTCACTATACAGGCTCGAGGATTGCGCCCCTTTTTGTCGTTCAATTTCTTCCAAACGAGCCAATTGATCTCGATAGTCAAATGAGTCTGGATTGATAGAATCTAAGCCGCTATCTTGATAATACCTTAACAGGTCTCCATTAGTGATTTTATCCGAGGTGATCAATTGCTGATCGACCTCTTGATTCAATTCAACAAAGAATTGTTCCTGCTCAGGTGTAGGCTCACTGATAACTTGAGCCGTCTGATTATCGTACATTTTTCCGCCATAGAAAGTATATTGGGGTGTTACAAAGTCACCATCTCTAAATGCAACAACTTGCTTGTGATCAGGAGAAAATAGGTCTTGCCCAAGCTGTAAATATTTCTTTGAATCAATTCCCAGCAAATGTAGTAGAGTAGGGAGCGCGTCGACCTGACCACCATACGTATGATTGATTCCGCCATTCGTTGCCCCAGGTACATGGATCATAAATGGAACACGCTGTAATTGCGCGTTGTCATAATCTGTCCAAGTGTCCGATTCTTTCCCTAATAATGGAGCTAATTCTTTATTCCGCGTATTGGAAATTCCATAGTGATCACCATATAGTACAAAAATCGAGTTATCATAAAGTCCGCTGGCTTTCATGTAATCAAAAAATTCTTTCAACGCGGTATCTAAATAGTTTGCTGTAGCAAAATAGCCATTAATTGTTTCATCCTTCGTGTTTGCCAATGGGAAACCATCTTCTTCATTTTTAAAACGAGAATAAGGATAATGGTTGGACACGGTAATGAATTTCGCATAAAACGGTTGTTGCAAATGCTCCAAGTATTGAACCGATTGACTCAAGAAAGGCTTATCATGCATCCCATATTGGAACGAGTTATCGTCGTTAATGTCATAGTAGGAAGAATCAAAGAAATATTCGAAGCCTAAATGCTTATAGGTTTTATCACGATTCCAGAATGAAGCTGAGTGACCATGAAAAACGGCTGAAGTATAATCTGCTTTTTGCTTCAAAATATTCGGTGCTGCTTCAAAGGTATTTTTGTCACCCATTTGTGTAAACAGTGCTCCTTGATTCAAACCAAACAGTGAGTTCTCCATCAGTGTCTCAGCATCAGACGTTTTTCCTGCCTTCACTTGATGGAAAAAGTTATCGAAGCTGTAGGTGCTTTCCCCATGATATAAGCTATTTAAAAAAGGTGTCACTGTATGGTTTACACCGTTCTCATCAGTCAATTGATAATCGATCAAAAACTGTTGAAAGCTTTCTAAATGAATATAGACAACATTTTTTCCTTTAGCGATCCCAAACATCGAATCATTGGGTGCGGCATAATGATCTTTGACGTAGCTCTCGACCTCTTTTAAATCATTCGGACTTGCTTCTGCTCGGATTTGGTTGTTTTGATAGGTTTGATAGCTGTCATATAACGTAAAAGCATTCACACCTAAATATTTCACCAAATACTCGCGAGAAAACTGACGACTCAATAAGCCGGAACGGTCAATTTCAGCCAAGAAAATATTTCCGCTACCAATCAGAAGTGAAAGAGCAGAAAGGGCAGCCGCTTGTCGAAAACGAGGAAACGTTTCAGCAATTGGAATCTTTTTCTTAAATAATAGCGTCGGCAGCACGAATAGATCTAGCACATAAAAAATATCATACCAGCGAAATAAACGAACAGCACTTTCACCTAAACCCGTAGACACTTGACCAGCACCAAGCATTGTGTTGATGGTAATAAAATCTGTAAACTCACGGTAATAAACAGCGTTTGAAAAAAGCCAGATCGTCAATAAGGCGTAGATGATAAACAATGTACCATAAGCAACTTTTGAACGTTTGATAAATAGGCCAATGCTTAGTAGCAACATCGAAACACTTAAAGGATTAATGATTAAGATGAACAATTGCATCGGATTTTGAATGCCCAAATGAAAATCGACGACATAAGCGAACATGTTTTTCAGCCATAGCAAAACTAGTAACAAACTGAAGAAACCAATTCTTGTTTTGATAAAATCATTATATTTTTTTAAATGAGACATTTTCATGCTCCTTAGTTTTTATTTTCCATATACCTAAATAGTTTATCGGTTTTTAAGGTAGAGGTCAAACTGAATAATGTCCAAAATACTGATATATCAATATTCCGAATATATTTTAATCGGAATATAAATAATTCTTAATAAACTGAAGAATTGTGAGAATTGATTTGTTTTATACCTTGAGTTCTTGAAGCGGCCGATTTGACTCTAAGATGGTATACTATGCAGAAATAAAAGGGGGATGAGGTATGCCATTAATGAAAATCGATTTGATTAAGGGACGAAGTCAGAGTGAGATCAAGGAAATTTTGGATATTTCTTACCAAGTCATGTTAAAGGCTTTTCATGCACCACAGGGGGATCGTTATCAGATTGTTACTCAGCACGAAGCATTTGAAATGCAGCTTTTAGATACCGGTCTAGGATTTGATCGAACGGATCAGGTGATCGTCTTCAGTTTAATAACAAGACCGCGTACAACCGAAGAAAAGAAAAACTTCTATTTTCTTCTAGTAAAGGAATTAGGAGATAAACTTGGTATTCAATCAGAAGATGTAATGATTAATCTAACTGTGAATACTGATGAAGACTGGAGTTTTGGGTTCGGTCGTGCTCAATTTTTAACGGGAGAATTATAGATAAAGCGGCGAATCGTAATGAAGGGAAGAGATTGATGAAAAAAATTATTGTTCCAATGGTTTTTCTTTTCATTCTAAGTGGCTGTCAAATATTTTCAAATGAAAAAGGAACTGTCATGACATCAAATGACACAGTAGAAAAAGCAGCAAAAATATCTGAAACTTCAGAAAAAAATAGCCAATCTACTAAGTCAGAAACTTCACAGTCGGAGGAGGACAAATCGATGAGTTACGACTCGGGAAGTTTGCTCAAAGCCGTTTCAAGCAATGATTCAGAAAAAGTAGCAGAAATTTTGGAAACAAAAACATATCCCATTGATGAATTAAACGAAAAAGGCGAAACTCCATTGTTGATAGCTGTTCATAATAATCAAATTGAGTTGGCGAAAAAACTAATTGATGCTGGAGCAAATGTGAACATACAGGATAACATTGCAGACAGTCCATATTTATACGCAGGCGCAGAAGGCAGAACTGAAATTTTAGCGTATATGTTGTCTCATAGCGAGCCTGATCAATCAATAGTGAATCGTTTTGGCGGAAACGCGCTGATACCAGCAGCTGAAAAAGGTCATCTTGAAACTGTAAAATTGCTATTAACTGATGGACACGTGACTATTAATCATCAAAACAATTATGGGTATACAGCATTAATTGAAGCTGTTGCATTAAGAGACGGTTCAAAAGTTTATCAGGATATTGTGTCAGAATTGTTAAAGTATGGTGCAAATCCCGATATCACTGATAACTATGGAAAATCTGCAAAGGATTATGCCAACGAACTTGGATACGGAACAATTTCTAAACTGTTAAAGGAATGACTTTCAGAAGAATCAATAGGAATAGAAGAAAATGTCAAAGGAGAACCAATGAAAGTTCTCCTTTTAAAATTTTTATTCTAGTTTACATAATATACATTAAACAAAGTTGTGTAATTGAATTTAGTTTTAAATTTTGTTGGATTCAGTGATTTTGGACTCTATATATTTGTATTTTATCGCTAGCTTTAAATCTGCTTAATCACTACAGTTTTTCTATAATTACTGAAAAAATTCGAATCTTTGCTTTATTATACATAAAATTATCTAATGGATTGAAAAACATATATCCATCTTTAGCGACAAAATAATCAAAAAGCATTTCATCAAAAAAATCTGAGAAATTGAATCCTGCTTTTATAAATTCAACTTTATTAGGAAATGGAATCATTTTTTTCACCCAATAATTATTGTACAATTCATATTCTGAATTAAACGATCATAAAACAGCAATAAAAGTGATTTTTTTGACAGAATGCTTTTTATCATAAAACCTTTGTGAAAAGATTCTCTTTTGTAATAGTAAGTGGTTTCTTATTACTTTCATATTCAAACTAGAGAAAACTTTAATATCCTCTCCCTACTTTAGATTTTTTATAGATTGAACAATTTCAAAAACTGCAGTCATATCTTCTGCTATATAATCTGCGGCACTTTGATCAATAGCAGCTCGAGTTTCTTTATAAGCAATGGTAGGAATTCCAGCAGCTTTAGCTGCACTGATCCCATAAAATGAATCTTCGATAGCCACTGCCTGATTGGATGCTACATTTAATTTCTTCAGAGTATTCAAATAGATTTCAGGATTTGGCTTACTTTCTTTGACAAACTCGCCGCTATAAATTACATCAAAAGAATCTTGGATCCCACAAGTCGCCAAAACCTCAATAATGTGTTCATAGGTCGATGAGGATGCAACAGCTAGTCGAATGTCATTTTCTTTTGACCAGTTTAAAATAGAAAGGATTTCTTTTCGAAAAAGCTGTTGATAATCAATGGCTCGATAAGCAACCTCGTTGTATTCTTCAAACCGTGCTTTTATTTCTTTTAAGGAATCATTGCTGCCAATAAATGTTCTCAATGTTTTATAAAGCATGTCATAAGATTGACCAATTAGTTCTTCGAAATTCGTATTTTCTTGGTTAAGTGTTGGATTTTCCTTCATTATGAATGCCTGTTGAATTCGAAAATCTTCAAACTCAGTATCGACAATCACACCATCCATATCAAAAATAATCGCTTTGAGCATTTCATTCTACCTCCTCTATTGATTAGTATAGTTCGAATTATTGCAAACCCTTTCGTAAAAAGCAAATTGAACCACAAAAATAGCCAATTACGTCCCTTATCCACGTAGTTGGCTATTTTTTTATTTTATTCCTCAATGCTTTTAACTTATCTATTGAGATAATCTTTGATTGGTTTTCAGATTGTTTCTCATTTTCTTCTTTGTGCTCTTCAACTAGTTTGATGCCTCGATGCTCTGCACGAAAAATATTTCGCTTAATTTCTTCTACTTGAGCTAACTTATATAAAGCCTCTGGATCGTGACGAAAAAGTTCTCTAGTTTTTCGTTCATGGATTCGTTCGGTTACCTTTTCATCAAAATAACTTGTAACAGCGAAATTGATAATCAGAGCAATTAGAAGAAAATTATCCGTGACGCTTGAACCATTCACATACCCGTTGTTGAACAACCAAATGACAAAGCAAATAAGCGCAATAATGCTGAAGACTTGATAAACTCTCAGCGCCTTCTCTTTTTTGCTTCGATCAGCAAATACGGGTTTTGCCTCGTAATACAATGCAAGGTAAAGGTTACGAGCCTCAGCAAATTCTGGCTGCGTCTTTTGGGCCGTTTCATAGGCTTCTTTCTTTGCAAAGCCCTGTACCTTCATATAGTATTTTGCTATCTTTCTTTTTCGGATCATTTGAACCCCCTCTTCGATTCTAAGATCATGAATATTTTGAAGATTCATAAGGTCTCTCCTTAGGTACGGAATTCTCATTTCAGCAACCTCTATTTTATCATTAAGTTAGCTGAAAGACTAAGAAATTATTTAATATTTTTCCGCTCGACTGAATTTACAAAAGAGAAATCCACTCAGATAAGCTTTTGCACTGAGTGGATCCATCTTTATATTTTTTTCAGAGCTTCTTTAATAGGAGTTTTTCCATCTCCCATTAAAATGACTTTTTTGATAGTGTTCTCTTGTTCGAGTAATTCGGCTAAAACAGCAGCAACATTTTCTATCGCGTTTTCGGATTTTTCAGTGATCTCCGTTGTAATTTTTCCACTACCTGGAATTTCTTTTAAGCTTCCTGGCTGGAGAATCGTATAGTCTAAAGTGGTCTTATCAATTAGCCAATTATCTGAGAAAAATTTTGAGATGTTGTAATCTGTCAACGAACCACTCCATTTTTCTGGTTGCAAAGCGAATAATGAACTCAGGTGAATGTAACGCTTGATCCCTCTCTTTTCTACCGCCTGCATCAATTTAACTGCTCCGTATAGATCGGTTTGTAACAAGTCCTTTCCTCTTGAGCCAGCGACAAAATAGACAGCTTCTGCATCTGCTAAGGTATCGGCGATTTCATCAACACTCCCATGTAAATCTAAATGAACAGGCTGAACTGACTTGCTCGTTTTAATTGCATCCTCTCGGCGAGCGCCTGCATAGATAAAATGCCCCTTCTTCTCTAAATTTTTAATTAATTCTTCTCCTACACGTCCGGTTGCACCTGCAATAAATAGTTTCATATAGATGATCCCCTTTCACCTCCACATGCTAACGCACTTTTGATGCTGAAACAACTATTTTCACTTATAATTGGATGAGCTATAAAACAACCAATTGGCTGTTTAAATTTTTTTATTAAACTTTATAATAAGAATCATTACGGAGGATACTTTATATGAGACATCCTCAATTATGATGTTACAAGGAGTTTTTCTATGACAAAAGCAGTGCTGACTATTGCTGGATCAGACACTTTAGCAGGTGGTGGTCTGCAATCGGATTTGAAAACATTTGAGAATTATCAATTATTCGGTGTCACGGCTATTACTTGTATCGCAGTGGTTAAGAATAGGGAATTTGAAATAAAGGATTTATCTTCAGAGCTTTTAAAGGATCAATTAAACACTATTGATGAAAATTTGAATCTAGCTGGTATAAAGATTGGTTTAGTACATCAATTGGACTCTCTAGAAATCGTAAAGAACTTTCTTCAGTTTTTTCATGGTCCTATTGTACTAGATCCAGTTATGGCCTTTAAAGAAACGGATCATGTTTACAGCGAGACTTATAGAGAGAAGCTGATTGAATTATTTCCTCTTGCAACGATTGTCACGCCAAACTTAAAGGAAGCGGAGATTTTAAGTCAACAAAAAATTACTAATTTAGAGGAAATGAAACAGGCGGCTAAAAAAATAGTTGCGCTCGGCGCCCCTACTGTAGTGATTAAGGGCGGCGAACGACTTTCTGGTGATTTAGCTTCGGATTTGTTTTTCGATGGGACACAGCTAGAATTCTTTTCAAAACCGAAGTTGACTAGCGGTGCTATAAATGGTGCGGGCTGCTCATTTGCATCAGCGATTACCTCGAACCTAGTCTTAGGTGAACCGTTGATTGATGCGATTCGTCACAGTAAAGAATATGTTTATCAAGGAATCAAAAATGGTATCTTATTGAAAAACGGCGAAGGAAATGTTTGGTTTGGAGATCGTGTGAGAACGGAGGCAAAGGCATGAAAACAAAAGAGATGACAAAGCTTGCTATGATGGTCGCATTGACTGTTACCTTATCAATTCTATTTATCATCCCTATTCCTGCTACCAAGGGATTTGTCACACTTTGTGAAGTAGGAATTTATGCTTCTGCGTTGCTTTTTGGTCCAAGTGGTGGACTTTTGGTTGGTGCATTAAGCGGTGGTTTGATTGACCTGATCTCAGGATATCCCGAATGGGCAATTTTTTCGATCATTATTCATGGTGTTCAAGGGTTGATCTTAGGACATTTCTATTCCAAGTATCCAAATAAGAAAGGGCTTGTTATAGGGTTCTTTTTTGCGAGCTTGTTCATGATCATCGGTTATGCGTTAGCAACGACCTTCTTATTTGGCTGGCCAGCCGGTTTAGCCTCATTACCAGGGAATTGCATACAAAATATTTTTGGTATCGTGGTGACAGTCCCTCTTTTTCATGCATTGCAGAGGGTATTACGCCATCCTCAATATAAATAGTTAATAGAAGGAAGTCATTCAAATGGAAAAAGAAAAATTACAACAACAATTAACAACGATTACGAAGGATGTTTTAGAAGCAGCTAATCTTAAAGCAGGTGATACTTTCGTCCTTGGTTGCACAACAAGTGAGATCGTTGGCGGCACTATTGGGAAAAACTCTAGTCAAGAGGTCGGACAATGGGTAATCGAAACCTTAAAATCCATTCTTGATCCAAAAAAAATATATTTGGCAGTACAAGGCTGTGAACATATTAATCGCGCAGTCGTTGTGGAGCGTGAGCTTGCTGAGAAAAAAGATTGGGAAATTGTTTCAGTCAAACCCGCTTTACACGCAGGCGGTTCTTGTTCTGTGGCTGCTTTTGAGCAATTCACGGACCCTGTCGAAGTTGAACACATTGTCGCCCAAGCAGGCATTGATATTGGCGATACTTCAATTGGCATGCATGTAAAGTATGTTCAGGTGCCTGTTCGTCCCTCTTTTCATGAATTAGGCGGTGCTCATGTCACTGCTTTGCGTAGCCGTCCTAAATACATTGGAGGCCCTCGTGCGACTTATTAGTAAAAAAATTCCCTGCGAACTTCTACGCAGGGAATTTTTTTATACAAATCGAGCAATCAATTGAAGAAGTTGTTGCGGCAACGTTGAAATATCAGAGATATCAACAAAGTTGTTCTCTCCGTATAAGTTTCTTAATTGCTCTTTGTCCTCACCGATGGCGCAAGCGATGAATAAGATGCCTTTTCGTTCGTAGTCATCTAAAACAGATTGAATATCTTGCTTTGCTTTTTCACCAGTATAATCCGGTAAGGCTTTCGGTTGACCATCACTGATTGAAAGTAAAACCTTCGTATCAGCAGCTTGCTGGCTTAATTTTTCGGCTAATAATCGAAGGGGGACACCATCACGGTTGTTTTGTCGTGGTTTCATGGTAGAAATCTTAGCTGCCATGAAATCATAGCCATCTTCAAATTCTTTGTAAGAATAAATGGATGTTTTTTCACGCTGGCTAAGATCCGCTGAATCGCCGTAAAGCATCAGTGGTATATTGGTTTTCTCTGCAAAAAGACTTAAAGCAACTGCTGCTAATTTCGCATTTTGGATGCGGTCGTCTCGCAGCATCGAACCAGATTCATCCACCCGAACAGCTAATGCTAATGAAGGCTGTTCACTAGGCGGATTCTTCTTATCAAAATTTCTCAAGTCTCCGTAAGCAACATGGCTCGGATTAAAACGCGCACCATAATATTTTCCAGTCGAGAAGTCATTGCTAACTTCTTTATTTAATAGATCATTTATTACACGGCTTAAGCTGTCTACCTCGGGCAGTACCTGTTGTGTTAGTTCTTGACCGTCTTTAATGGCGGCTTCATTGATAGTTGGTCGATGAAGAATGGTTCCTTCTTTAGCGTGTATCGTTTCTTTTAAGCTTTCTCGAATTTCACGATTACGTTCTTTTCGAATCGTCTTGTCCAATTCGGTCATTTCATCTAGCGACATAGCTGAACCAACCTTATCTTCCTCATCTACTGAAGCGCTCGTGCTTTCTGCTTCAGATTCTCCTCTTTCTGCCTCATCAGAAATAGTTGCTGCTTCGGCCTTTGTTTTTTCTTTTTCAGCAGCTTCCTCTATTTTTGTTTCTTTATTCTCAGTGGCGTCGTCCATTTCTATTGCCTCGTTTTTCAAGGTCGCCTCTTCTGCTTCTTCAAAGATATTTCGTTGATCCGCTTCAGCCTGGCTGACTCTCCTGCCCTGTCTTAGTTTTTGCTGGTTTCTTACTTGTTGAAGCTCAGTTAACAGCTTGCTTTGTTCTAAAGCCTCCTGCAGAATTTTTAATTCTGTTTCGTCCGTTGTTAATTTGTAAAGGACTTTAGGAAATATACTTTCTAAAGGGTCCTGCCCTTGCTTTAAACTGTTGACCCAGAAGAAATAGGAGCGCATCCCTGCAACGCCCTTAATAGCATTCGCCTTAGCTGTTTCATCCAGTAAACGGATGATTTCTGCCATAATCTCTAGGTAATCCCGATCTGAAAAATTTGTTTTTGCAATCGCGCGCTCAATCATGACTTCGATTGAAGGGAGATCCATTTTTTCAGCGTGCTGTACTCGGTCACGTAAAGATTCATTCAGAGGACGATTGCCTTGATAGTTTCGATTTGTGGTAATAATGACCACACAATCTGGATGTCTGCGAATGATTCCAGTTGGAATATTCAGCAGACCATTTGGCTCTAGTGCAGAGTTCAATGCGACTAAAACCGAAGCGTCACGAATTACAGTAGGTTCTTGTATTTCTAATAGGTACCCTTTTTGCATCGCGCGGACAATTTCTGAAGGATAGAACTTATACTCCACATTGGTTGGATAGTCCTCTTGGTCGATTCGCTCGATCAGATTGCTTAATCGTTCTCTAGCCTGTTCCTCAGTAATTTGAAAGTGCTTTTCGATTACTGAAAGTACCTCTTGCAAAGAATCTGTCTGATAAATGGCTTCTAACAATTCTTGGTCTTCATTATCATCGGCTGTGACGACAGGTAATAGCGCGCCAAAGACATCCGTCTTATCCATATCGGCAAAACAAGTAACCTTGGTATAAGGAAGTTGCAGATCATCTGATAAGGCACGTGCTAATTGCGTCTTGCCGGAACCAGCATCACCCTCAAGTAAAACATTCATTATTTTCATTTCTGGATCGAACCAATTATTTTTAATCTCTGACGCGATTCTTACTTCTTCCTCACTGGTTTTGTGACTAGCCGGCTTTCGCCAGATCATTTGCTGTTCAACTTTGGTAAACTTTCGTCCTTCTGTAATGACAAAAGTATTTTCCATTCTCTTCACCTCATTACTTAATTTCTAATAGCCTAATTCGTCAAGTAGGCGTTTTAATGTGCGATAGCGTTGGGCGATCAAGTCACCATCCTTGTTCATCGTGTCATTGAATAAAATGATATCTTCATCAATTTTTGGATTTTCTGTATCGACTTTGACTTCCATTCGTCCTCCTTGAAGACCAATAATATCTACTTTAGGATCTTCTGGATCATAAAATTTTTCATAGCGATAAGCATCTTGTAAATAAATACTTGATTGAGCTACTAAAATGGCTAAATCTAAAATCCGAGTAATTGGTAATTCCTCGGATTGACGGGACCATTTTTCACCGGTGTGTCGCCAAACTTTTCCAGAAATGTCCACTCGTCCACGATCGTTCCATTGAGCCAACCCTAAAGTTAACCCTTTTGCATCACTTTCCCAAGCATGGTGACCATCGATTTTATCGTAATCTTCTACTAAAAATACAGGTTTATGTTTTAAATTCGTTGGTATTTTCATTGCTACTCCTCCTAATGACCTCATTAATATTCTAGTTGAATGGAATCAAACAGGCGATTAATCTGTTTGATCACTCTTTAGTGAATTAGTAAATTACTAAACTACTGATGAAGAAAGAATACGCAATTCCAATGATTTTTGCAACTAACTCCTATTTAAGTAATCATTTTTTGTAACCCATAAAAAATGAGTTTTATGTTTGTTGCGTATACCATTAAACTATACGCTTTTGTTACTTGTCTTGTGTGGAGCGTTTGTTTTACCTTTTACTTTTTTATAGACTGGGAAAAGTTTAACTGGCAACTAACTCCTATTTAAGTAATCATTTTTTGTAACCCATAAAAAATGAGTTTTATGTTCGTTGCGTATACCATTAAGCTAAACGTCACTATTGATTGTCTTGTGTGAAGCGTATGAATGAATATTATTTTTTTTGAGCCGGGAATTGCCTTTTTGATAAAAAGAAAAACTCACTAACATTGTTAGTGAGTTGCATGCTATTTGGCTACGCCGAGGGCGATGGCTTTATCCCCTAAGTGGGTACCGATGACAGGCCCGAATGTTCCAATGTCAATCGTTGCATCTGGATACTTTTCACGTAGCTTTTCATATTCCTGTTGAGCAAGTTCTGGATTATTTCCGTGAATGACATAAATTCTTAACTCAGATTCGTTTTCTTGACGGCGTTCCTCGATGATTTCTTCAGTACGCTGCAACGCTTTCTTTAATGAACGGATCTTTTCAGCTAAAACAATCTTTCCATCTTCAAAGGTTAGGATTGGTTTAATTTTCAATAAACCGCCGATGATCGCAGCGCCATTGGTTAAACGACCTCCACGGACCAAATTATCTAAATCATCAACAATGATATACGCATTTGTAGTATCACGAATTTGATCAACTGCTGCTAATACATCGTCTAATGGTTTTCCTTGATCACTCATTTCCAAAGCTTTTTCTACCATATACCCCATTGGGACACTTGTAATCTTTGAATCATAAGGGATAACCTGCAGTCCTTCAATGTCATCTTTGATCGCTGTCAAAGTACGGACAAAACCAGAGATACCCTCTGATAAATGAATACTAATTACCGTGTCGTATCCTTGTTCCTTAATTGAGCGATACAATTCGTAGACTTCACCTAAAACGGGTTGTGATGTTTTTGGGAAATCCTTGCTATTTTTTAGTTTCTGATAAAATTCCTCATAGCCAATATCTACGCCTTCTTCAAATGGCTCACCATCGATGATGACAGGAATTGGAATGATGAATAAATCTTTATGATTGCGCGTGCGTTCATTCAGATAAGCAGTGCTATCTGTCACGATCGCTAATTTCATAGTCGCTTCCTCGTTTCAATCAAAATTTACAATAATTATAATATAGCATATTCATAGATTGATGGGAATCAAAATCCGATTACTTCCCTAAAAACTCTTGAGCTGCTTGTGCATTTTGGTTTGTATCAACTGCTAAGGCACTGCCGGCATTAGCGGTATCGATATAAGACCATGAACCATCCACTGGTAAGGTCAAGCGATCGATTCCGACCACAGCTTTACCGAAATTGAATAGATGCGTCAAAACGTATGTGTTGGGCATATCGGTTGAAAGATAGCCCCAAATTTTTCCTGCAGCATAAGGACCGCGTAGTAAAACCAAAGGATTGATCAGCTGTCCAAAAACAGATTGCATTACTTGCTGTTGCCTGCGTACGCGTCCGAAGTCACCTTCTTCATCCATTCGGAAACGAGCATAGTTCAATAAGGTATGACCGTCCATTCGTTGCGGACCTTTACTAATAGGTGCATCAATATATGAGCTCATGTCCTTTTCAGCATCAATTTGAACACCGCGAGGGAACAAGGCATCTACGCCTTTTTCAAACGTCTGAAAGTCCACCATGGCATAATAGCGACAATCGATTCCAAAATTCTCTTTTAAGGTTTGACGGACGAGATCCGCTCCCCCATAAGCATAAGCTGCATTCAACTTGTTTTGACCAACACCAGGAATATTGACATACATGTCTCGCATAAATGAGACAAGCTTGGCTTTTCCGAAGCCATCAACTTGCAGCACCATCATTGAATCAGAGCGCCCACTGATGTTATCACGGGTATCACTACCCAAAAGCAAAATATTGCGTTTCCCATTTTCCGATGTCGCGCCATTAAACTCTTGTGTCTCAATTTTTGGCATTGAGGAATCGTGCTTTGCAGCGAAATTCCCGATACCGAAAGAAATGACAGAATACCCTAAAAGAACAACCAAAATCATAATTACCCTTCGGCGCCAACTTCGCTTTTTCTTTGGTTTCTGTTCATAAGGATTTTTGGGCTTTCGTTTAAAAGGATTCTTAAGGGGATTTCTAAATGTCGGGAATTTGACGTTGAATCCTTTTTTCTTTGGCTCTTGATAATGATCCTCATAGTAAAACTCTTCTTCTGGTTCTCTATAGGATTCTTGTGGCTCTTCATAGTGTAACGGTTCTTGGTCTGCTTTTTCGTTCTTCTTCATTTCACGACGAAAGCCAAAAGGTTTTTTCTCCTCCTTCTGACTTTCCTCATGAATCTTCTTATATTTATCCATTCGGCTCATAGTGCACCTCTTCATCTCATTACTATTATTAATAAAATAGCAAATCATCTGCACTTTGTCTTATTTTTCCCAAAAAAAATTAGAAAACCTTAACTACTAAGATTTTCTAACCTTTGGAAGATATGTTGGATAATCGCCGATCAATGTGACTGCGAAGTTTTTCTCTTTTAATTGAAGCAATACTCTGCTGAGTTTTTCTGTTTCGGGCGTTTCCAAGTCAATAATGAAAAAATATTCTCCTAGCTTTGTCTTTTGTGTGCGAGATTCAATTTTGGTTAAATTAATGCTCTCTGCTGCAAAAATAGCTAAGCATTGATACAATGCGCCCGGATGATCCGAAGCTAAATCAAATAGAAGAGTAGCCTTATTTTTCCCTTGAGGTAAATCTCCTGTTAGGGGGTGTTCCCCGAGTACCCAAAAACGCGTTTCATTTTCACTGATGGATTGAATGTTTTCTTGGACAATCGTTAACCCAAACTGTTCCGCTGCGTCACGGGACCCGATTGCTGCATAGCGCTGGTTCGGATGATCAGCGACCTTTTGAGCTCCTTGTGCTGTAGAACCGATCTGCTCAATGTCTACAGTAGGAAAGTGCTTCATCAGAAATACTTGAGATTGTGCTAAGGCTTGCTGATGGCTACAAATAAGCTCAGTTTTCTCCCAAGTTTCAGCATGCGCAGGATGGACCATTAACTGCTGCTGGATAGGAAGCACGATCTCTGCTTGAATTGTCGGCAGCGTTTGGAAAATTAGGTCAAGAGTCGGTAACACAGAACCTTCAATCGTATTTTCAATGGGAACGACACAATAGTCTAATGCTCCTTTACGTTGCTCTTCCAATAATGCTGTAAGGGATTCATAGGGCAGGAGGACTTCATCATTGAAAAAATTTCCTGCCGCGCTATAGGTAAATGAGCCCCTAGGTCCCAAATAACCAACTTTCATTATGATGCAACCTCAACCTGCTGAATGATTTCACTAACAATATCCTTTGGCAGTTTTTCTGAAGTATCTACAGTAATTTTGGCAAGTTTTTCGTAAAGCTTTTCTCTTGAAAAGAATAAACGCTTCAAATCTCCATCATCATTTTTAATCGCTAGTGGTCGAACATTCACCTTGTCTTCCCGAATTCTTTTGACCAGTACATTTGCATCTGCTTTTAGATAAACAACTAATTTATCGGACAAAACTTTTTGATTTTCCTTTTGAAGAATCACGCCGCCGCCTGTAGCAATGACAGATTCTTCATTCAACGCTTCCTTTAAAAGATTTGTTTCATGTTCTCGGAAAGAAGCTTCTCCGTGTTCTTCAAAATATTCGCTGATCGGCTGACCGATCCGTTCAACTAAAACATCATCCATGTCTACCACACGGGCATTTAACGTCGTTGCAAGTTCTTTACTAATCGTAGTTTTTCCAGCTCCCATAAAGCCGATCAAGACAATTGATTCCATTAGGCATTCTCCATTCATTTTGAGTACTTTATAATTAAAAACATCAACCTTCATTTTTTACTAAAGCTATATCAATGACGCTAGATCATTAAAAAAGTTTGGATAAGAGATATTAATCGCTTCAGGATTATTGAGTTCTACGATATCATCTGTCAATAAAGCGGCGATTTGAAGCATCATACCGATGCGGTGATCCCCGTGACTATCAACAGTGCCGCCATGCAATGGTGTTGGACCATGAATAATCAGGCCATCCTCTGTTGTTTCGATGTTTGCTCCTAATTTGTTTAATTCTTGAGCCGTTGCGTCGATCCGATTGGTTTCCTTTACTTTTAATTCTTCCGCGTCTCGGATGACTGTCGTTCCCTCTGCTTGAGTTGCTGCTAATGCGATTACTGGAAGCTCATCAATCAAGCGGGGAATAATTTCTCCCTTAATCTCCACAGCCTTTAACGGTGCTGCTTTGATTTGTAAGTCTGCTGCCTGATTTTGCGAATCAACCGAGCCTTCTTGAATATCTGCACCCATTTCTTGTAGCACATCTAAAATTCCTGTTCGTGTAGGATTGATTCCCACGTGCTTCAATTGAAGGTCGCTATCGGCTAACAAAGTAGCAGCGACTAGATAGAAAGCAGCCGACGAAATGTCTCCAGGAACAGTTACTTCCTGCCCGACAAGCTGTTGTCCGCCTGACACAGTAATTGTTTTATCCTCTACCGAAATGTTTCCGCCGAATTGTTTGATCATTTCTTCTGTATGATTGCGTGATTTTTCTTTTTCAATAATAGTAGTCAAACCTTCAGCCTGTAATGCTGCGAAAAGAATCGCAGATTTTACTTGTGCACTCGCGATGGGCATTTCGTAGGTGATCGCTGATAATGGACCTCCTTCAATTTCAATCGGAGGAAATTCACTGCCTTGTTCTCCTTGAAGATTGCCTCCCATCATTCTCAACGGTCCCATGACACGTTCCATCGGTCGACGATTCAAGGATGCATCGCCAGCGATTTTCGAATGAAAAGTTTGGCCGGCCAATATTCCTAAGACCAAGCGCATTGTCGTGCCGGAGTTTCCAGCGTCTAAAATCTGCTGGGGTGCTTGTAGATGCTTAAAGCCTTTTCCTTCAATGCTTATCACTTCGCCGTCATCGTCGATCGTAACACCTAAGGCTTTAAAGACAGCGACGGTGCTCAGACAATCCTCCGCTCTTAAAAAATTATGAATTGTTGTCTTCCCATGACTGATTGCGCCAAACATAATGCTGCGATGTGAAATAGATTTATCTGCTGGTACAGTCAATGTACCACTTAGCCCTGATTTATTTTTCAATAGTTTCATTTGTTCAACTCCTTCTGCGACAACGAAAATCTGCTTCCTCGATTAATAATTGTCCCTTTTCCAGATCTGCTTGATTTTTGAAAGAAAGTTCTAAAACACCGAAGATATCTTCACGTGTTTCTTGAATTTTCAGATTAATGATGGAAATGTCTGCATTACTAATGATCGTCATGACTTTGGCAATTGCCCCAGCGATATCAGGAATATCGATATAAAGGTCATAGAACGCTGGAATTACACCACGATCTTTTGATGGTAAATGATCCCGCGAATGCTTTGCCTGACTAAAGAAGTCATAAATGGCCGGTTGGTCCTCTTGAACCAAGCTTTCTCTGATTTTGGACATTTCCTCTTGCCAGCTGCTGATTAAATCTAATAGGATCGTGCGATTTGTGAGCAAAATATCTGTCCACATCTGTGGATCAGAGGAAGCGATACGTGTAATATCTCGGAACCCGCCTGCTGCGAGCTGAGTGGCGCGAGGATGCTCCTCTGTCAGTTGATCGCTCATTTTTACTAGACCTGACGCGACAATGTGTGGTAGATGGCTCAAAACGCCAACAATTTCATCGTGAGACTCAGGCTCAATCACAACGAACTTCGCTCTGGTCGGTTCTAGTACCGCCATTAGCGGTTCAACGTTTGCCCCTTCAGGCGGTGTCAAAATGTAATAAGCCTCTTCGAAAAGATTTGGATTTCCAGCCTTCACCCCTGACTTATGAGAACCAGCCATCGGATGTCCTCCGATAAAGGTAAATGGCAGGCTTTTCGCTAACTTCATGACTTCATTTTTTGTACTGCCTGTGTCTGTTACGATCACGGTTTCTTTTAGCGGCAAACGTGCCAGCTCGTGCAAATAATGCAAGGTGGATAAAACGGGTACGGCTAAAATAATAATATCCATCTCAGGTGCTCTTTCAATAGAAGCAATTTCATCAACTAATCCAACTTCATTCGCAATTTGCCGAGTCTCTTCCGAATAATCCCAGCCAAACAGCTCAATTGTTGGTTGTTTGATTGCTCTGCAAAGCGAAGCGCCGATTAGACCAAGACCTAAGACGAACACTTTTTTTCTCATAGACGTACCCTCTCTCTTAAAAGTTTTTGATTTCCTTTCGGTATTCTGCTACCGCATGTTGTAATTCATCTATGGTATCTGATGAGAATTTTTCTAGAATTTCTTCAGCCAATACAGTTGCGACTACATGCTCCGCAACTACAGAAGCAGCTGGTACCGCAGTGCTATCAGAACGCTCCACACTTGCTTTATAAGGTTCCTTCGTATCAATATCTACACTCATGAGTGGTTTGTATAACGTTGGAATGGGCTTCATGACTCCTCGGACAATAATCTGTTCTCCATTAGTCATTCCGCCTTCAAAGCCACCAAGATGATTCGTTGTTCGGCTGTAGCCTTCATTCCATACGATTTCATCCATGACCTTGGAGCCTGGTTGATGAGCTGCTTCGAATCCGATACCGAACTCTACTCCTTTGAAAGCATTGATGCTCATCATGATTTGGGCGATCTTTCCATCTAATTTTCGATCCCATTGAACATAGCTGCCTAATCCTGCAGGAACGTTGTCTGTTCGCACTTCAACGACACCACCAATGGTATCTCCTGCCTTTTTCGTTTGGTCAATCAATGCCTTGACCGATTCCTCTACTGATTCATCGACCATATTGACTTCTGAAGCAGCTGTTTTTGCTTTGATCTCGTCAACACTTAATTCTGCTGGGATGGCAGCTTCGATCCCACCTAAAATGGCTACGTGACTGGCGATCTCGATATCTACTGCCGCTAGAATTTGCTTAGCAAGGGCGCCAATCGCTACTCGCATCGTTGTTTCACGAGCGGATGAGCGTTCTAGCACATTTCTTAAATCACTGTGATGGTATTTCATTCCGCCAACAAGGTCCGCGTGTCCTGGTCGTGGTTTTGAGACCCGACGCAATTTTTCTTCTTTTTCAGCCACTGGCTCAACAGACATAACCTTCTGCCAATTTTTCCAATCACGATTTTCAACGATCATGGTAATTGGAGAACCTAATGTTTTGCCGTGACGGACCCCAGAAGTGATCCGAACTTGGTCTTTTTCGATCTTCATTCGTCCGCCGCGTCCATATCCGCCTTGCCTTCTAGCTAAATCTTGGTTTATTGCTTCAACAGAAAGTGTTAGTCCTGCTGGAACACCTTCGATGATCGTAGTTAATTCTGGTCCATGAGATTCTCCAGCTGTTAAGTAACGCATAAACTACTTCCCTTCTATTAGATACTCTTTAAATTCTGTTAGTTTTATTTTTTGGATGTACGCTTTTCCTATCTCTTTTAGCAATACGATATTCAAGCTGTCCCCTCGTGCCTTCTTATCATGAGTGATGGCTGTATAGAACTTCTCAGCATCCCAAGGCTGATAGGCAACCGGTAATTGATACTTTCGATTCATAGCAATAATTTGGTCTGTAATACCGGTAGGAGAAAGGTTCTTTTCCTCAGCGGTTTCTGAAATTTTAACCATTCCGATTGCTACCGCTTCGCCATGACTGATTTCTCCATATCCTGCGGTGTTTTCAATCGCATGACCAATTGTATGACCAAAGTTCAGCAACAATCGAGAGCCATTATCAAATTCGTCTTCTTCTACAACAGTCTTCTTGACGTTCAAGGCTTTAAGAATGATGGCTTCACTATGAACGAGAAGGTCTTGGATTCCTGTTAGTTCTTCAAGATCTTTCCATAATGAAGCATCACTGATCGCACCGCATTTTATAATTTCTGCTATCCCTTCACGTACGCGAAGCTCAGGCAAAGTGGTCAATGTTTCTGGATCAATCAATACTCCGTCAGGCTGAGCAAAGGTACCAATCATATTTTTTGCTTTGCTTGAGTTAACCGCCGTTTTACCTCCAATACTAGAATCTACCTGTGCCAATAACGAAGTAGGTATTTGGACAAAGGCGATTCCTCGCATGTAAGTGGAGGCGACAAAGCTAGCTAAATCACCAACAACACCTCCACCTAACGCGATCACCGCATCGCTGCGAGTAAACTGTTCATCGGCTAGAAATTCATAAAGTTTGTTTGCCATATCCAATGATTTACTGTTCTCTCCAGCTGGTACAGCGTAATGACAGACTTCATAGTTCTTTAACTGCTGAAGGATTTTTTCACCATAAATAGGAAAAACATGCTCGTCACTAATAATTGCGATCTTTTTATTTTTCCAAAGAGAAGCGATCCAGTCTCCGACTGACTCTAATCCATGACGCTTGACGATAATCTCATAACTTTTTTCCGGTAAAACTATCTCCATCAATGGTTCCCCCTATTTAATGAGTGAAGGTTCTTTGGTTAAGTCTTTGATTTTTTGCATTGCTTCTACTAGTATCTCTACTTCGCTCATCATCGTTAAGTAATTCTTCTCATTTAATGATTGTTCACCGTCAGACCAAGCATGCAGTGGGTCTGGATGAATCTCTACGATCATCCCATCTGCCCCACTGGCAACGCCTGCACGAGCCATTGGTGCAACAAGATCCCAAACACCTGTACCATGACTTGGATCAACAATGATCGGGAAATGACTCAATTTTTTAATCAAAGGAACCGCACTTAAATCAAATGTATTCCGTGTTGCTGTTTCGTACGTTCGAATCCCACGTTCGATGAAAATAATTTTTGAGTTTCCTTGAACAGCGATGTATTCCGCAGCGTTCAACCATTCTTGAATGGTTCCTGAAATCCCGCGTTTCAAGCCGATTGGTTTGCCGGTTTTTCCGACTGCCTCTAACAAGCGGAAGTTTTGCATATTGCGAGCACCGATTTGAATGATATCTGCGTATTGGCAAACAACATCAATATGTGCTTCATCCATAACCTCTGTGATGACTTTTAATCCATGAGCATCAGCGGCTTTACGCATAATCTTCAAGCCTTCTTCTCCCAAGCCTTGGAAAGCGTATGGAGAAGTCCGAGGTTTGTAAGCACCACCTCGCAGGATTTTTGCCCCACCGGCTTTTGCCATGCGAGCTGTTTCCATGATTTGTTCTTCACCTTCAACGGAACAAGGGCCTGCCATTGTTACAAAACTACCGTCACCGATTTTCACTCCATCAACGTCTACTACTGTATCTTGCGGATGAAATTCTCTTGAAGTTAGCTTGTAGGTGTTCGAAATAGCGACGGCCCGTTCAACGACACTGTATGCTTGAAACGGAACATTTTGAATAATCTTTGGATCTCCTAGCAGCCCCAATACTAGGCGGTCTTTTCCGTGATTGATTTGTACACCTAATCCTTCTTCTTTAATACGGGATAAAATAGGAGATAATTCTGCTTCTTGAATACCTTTTTTTATAATTAAGATCATAGTAATAACTTCCTTCACTTTTTATTTTTTGATTGTTTCTTCCAATAACGGTTGGATTTGTTTAACAGGCATTTCCTTGCCTGTCCATAATTTGAAAGCGGCGGCTCCTTGATACAACAGCATTCCTAAGCCGTTCACTGCTTTTGCACCGGTGGCCTTCGCAGCTTTTAATAACTGGGTTTCAGCTGGATGATAAATGACATCAAAAACTGGCAGGTCTTTTCTTAATAATGACGGATCGGGTAACGGCATTTGCTCTGTCTTTGGTGCCATCCCAATATTCGTCGCATTGATCAATAGATTGCTTGCGGCTAATGATTCACTTAATTGTTTTTCATCGGCTAAATCATGCAGTTGGATCTGACAGTGGGTCTCCTCCGCTATCATCGCCAATTTCGGCTCAATTTTTTGATAGAAGTCATCTTTAATGTTAAAAACATCAATGGCCTCTACCCCATCAATCGCGGCTTGTGTGATAATTGCTGTTGCTGCTCCACCAGCTCCGAGAATCGTCATTCTCTTGCCAATGATCTTTATCCCGTTTTGTTTCAAGCTTTCCATGCAGCCGATACCGTCTGTGATATGACCAATTAATTTGCCGTTTTGATTCACAATGGTATTGATCGCTCCAATCAATCGTGCGGCTTGGCTTAACTCATCGACGTACTTGACTGCTTCCATCTTGTGAGGCATCGATAAATTGATTCCCAGCATGTCAAGATCGCGAATGGCTTGAATACTTTGGCCAAGTCGTTCTGGCTGAACATCAAAGCTCAAATAGACTGCGTCAACCCCCGTTGCTTGGAACGCTGTTGTATGCATCATTGGTGAAAAGCTATGTCTTGCTGGTAATGCATACAAACCGGCTAACCGCGTTCTTCCTGAAATTTCATTTTCCATCTTCCCTCACTCCTATTCCTAAATAATTTTTTTGACGTAAACACGTTACCGATCGTCCTTCGAATACGATTCCTTTACTCTGTTAAAAGAGAAAGTGTTCCTTGTATCCTTCATAATAAAGATTGCTTAACCTTCAATCAGCGATTTTAAAAAAACGAAAAAGGCCCACTGTAGAAAATCTACAATGCGCCTAGTCTCCCATAAAAGATACCAAAGAAAAAGCCACTATAGATTTTCATCTATGTGGCGTTAAGTCGAACTTAAAATCCTTAGCCATCATAGATACAAACTTGTTGTCGTTTGCATCCATGAATCATGAATACAAACCTATCTAAAATAGCTAAAGTAATAATTATTCAGTTGTGTGTGCGTACTCTTATTCGTATTCATAAAAATCGCTCCAAACTGATTTAAGATTGAACTTAGTATAGATTTGTTTTTCTAATAAGTCAACCCATTATTTTAATTTTCTGTAAAAAAAGTTTATTTACATTACTTCAGCTACTGTCTCGCTCTCTTCAAATAGCAGGAATAAATCTGCCAACGTCATTCGTTTTTTCTCTTCCCCATGAATATCTTTAATGATCTCTCCCTTTTCCATCACGATCACGCGATCGCCGTAATGTAGAGCATCCTCCATTTTATGGGTGACCATTAAACAGGTGAGGTTTTCTTCTTTGATTCGTTGGTCTGTCAGCAGCATCAATTGTTTGGCTGTTTTAGGATCAAGCGCAGCTGTATGTTCATCTAATAGCAATAAGTCCGGTTTTGTGATCGTCGCCATCAGTAAGCTTAAGGCTTGCCGTTGACCACCAGAAAGAAATCCGGTTGGTGTATCTAAATGGTTTTCTAGTCCATTCCCAACTAATTTACACAATTCGCGATACATATCTTTCTTTTGATTCAATTGTCGCTGACGTAAGCGTCTTTTTTGTCCGCGTTTTTCAGCTAAACCTAGATTTTCTGCGACTGTTAAGCGGGGTGCTGTCCCCATCTTAGGGTCCTGGAACACGCGAGAAATCGAGGTAGCTCGTTGTTCTTCTGAAAGCTTAGTCAAATCTTTCCCCATAACAGAAACCGTTCCGCTATCTAATTGCAGGCTACCAGAAATACTATTGAAAAGGGTACTTTTCCCAGCGCCATTTCCGCCTAAAACCGTAACGAACTCACCCGGGGCAATCGACAAGTCCACATTATTTAGAATTTTTCGTTTATCGTTTACACCATTACTAATTGTTTTGCTGGCTTTTTTTACCTCTAATGCATTCATCCGATCACTCCTCCTTCTCCAAGCCGGTTTTTAAATTCAATGTTTCTTTTAAACGCGGGATCATCAAACACAAAGCCAAAATGATTGAAGAGAAAATCTTCAAGTACGTAGTATCTAATCCAGCTTTGATAATGATCAAGATCAATAGTTGATAAATAATACTTCCTAAAACAATAGCCACTAATCGTTCAATAAATGTGACTTCGCCGTATAGAACTTCACCGATGATGATCGAAGCTAATCCGATAACGATCACCCCAACACCTTTTCCAATATCCGCATAGCCGTCATTTTGAGCAATAAGTGCTCCTGAAAGTGCAATGACACCATTTGATAGGGTTAAACCGATCACTTTCATGCGATTCGTATTGATACCGATGGAACGAGCCATGTTTTCGTTATCACCGGTGGCGATGTAGGCTTGTCCGAAATCTGTAAAGAAGAAGAACAATAATAAAGCAACGATGATCACAATTGCGATCAAACCTAACAGAACAACATCAAAATGGTCGGGTAAATTTAAATTGGTAAAAAAATCTTGAATCTTCGGCTGTTTTAAAAGAGACAAGTTCGGTGTCTGCATGATAAACAGCATAACTGAGTTCAATCCAGACATCACTAGAATTCCAGCTAAAATGACCGGGATTTTCCCTTTTGTATACAGCATACCGGTAACAAATCCGGCACACATTCCAGCAACGATCCCTAAAAGAGTTGCGAGAATGGGAGACACACCATTCGTGATCGCGGTCACACAAACGGCACCGCCTAATGGAAATGATCCCTCAGTTGTCATATCTGGGAAATTTAAAATTCGGTAGGTCATAAAAATGCCTAAACCTAAAATTCCCCATAAAAATCCTTGTCCTATTGCTGAAATTACCATTTGTCTACTCCCCTTTAACTACTTCTGCTTGTTCTTTGATTTTCTCTGGAATCGTAATTCCTAATTCTTTTGCTTTGTCTTCATTAATGATCATGTCTCCATAATCAATCACATTCACTGGTGTATCAGCTGGTTTTGCTTTGCCGCTTAAAACATCTGCCGCCATTTTTCCAGTTTCCACTCCTAAGTCAAATTGATTTTGTCCTACTGTCGCGATACCACCTTCTTTTGCCATATTGTCCACCGAAACAAAGACAGGTTTTTTCGCTTTATCGGATTCATTGATCAAAGTCTGGAAGGCACTAGCGATCGTGTTGTCTTGTGGAATATAAAGATAGTCTGTTTCTTGGCAAGCCTGTTGTGTAATCTGTGCAATATCATTGCTTGAGCTGATCGCATATTTTTTTACCGTCAATCCGTCTTTTGTTGCACGTTTTTCCGCCCGTTCAATTTGTGACTTAGAATTTTCTTCAGAAGATGAATAAATCATCCCGACTGTTTTAGCATCGGGGAACATTTCTTTTGCCATATCCAACTGTTGATCTACTGGAGTTAAATTGTTAACCCCTGTCACATTGCCGCCTGGTTTCTTTAAATCGGTGACTAATCCAGCACCAATCGGGTCACTGATTGCTCCCATAATGATCGGTTTATCGCTGGTTGCATTTGCTAGTGCTTTTGCGGCCGGTGTTGCGATACCAACTAGGACGTCAGAATTATTTTCTAATAGCTGCTGACTCATGCTGTTCAACTTGCTTTGATCGCCTTGACCGTTTAAAAATTCGATTTTGATGTTCTTCCCGTCTTCATAGCCTTCTTCCTTTAGTCCTTCAATCACGCCATCCTTGATTTGATCAAGAGATGGATGACTGATAAATTGCAGGATGCCTACTGTCTGCATTTCTTCTTTTTCTTCACTCGCATTCGTCTGGCGCGACCCCATTTGATAAGCGAATACTCCGATTAATACGACAGCTAATGCGATAATTGATCCAATAATTCCTTTATTTTTCATTCTTTATTCCTCCGATTTTTTGTTTTTTGTTCGTAAATGGTAATACTGCGAAGAGCAGAAATGACAAAAAAGACAACTACCCAAAAGTCCACGGTAGTTGTCTTAGAAAAAACAAAAACCGCATAGATGGTCTCTATGCGGGAATAAGCATCAGAAAATATCCAGCATAGATACAAAATTTAGAAGTTGTCTAAACGTTGTATCTATGAGTGAATTCATAAATACAACTTATCTACGCCAGTTTTGCCAGCTATTCAATTGATTAGATAAGTTTGCGTGTCTCATGAATGTCACTCCTTTTTTTATGTTGAGGTTAGTTTATCGGAAATAAAAACAGCTGTCAACTCTTTTTATTAAAAAAAGCTCATTTATTTTATTTGAATTCTCATTTTATTTTTTAAGATCCCACATAGGTAATCGATTCAATTCTGGGATAAACTCATTGTTTAAGTCTTTTAAGCTTTCAACGACAAAGCGATTTTTCTCTTTGCCATTATGGAAAAAAATAAACGTGACTTGACGTGGGTCTAACTGATAGTTCTTGGCAATGGTTTCACTGTCATACACAATTGGGTAATAATAGAATTTGCGATTTAGCATGGTCTGTTGAGTTGGGTCATCAAGAACTGTCATAACATTTTCAAAAGAGGTTCCCTTTGGTTGACTGAACATGATGGAGATCGCTTTGGTATCCTTGATTTTCTGATCAACGGTTTGGTAGTTTAACGGAATCAAGTGATCTGACTTCAAAGAATCAAAGACCAATTCGTCTAATTGATCTTGTCGAATCGTTTTTTGAGCAAAGGCTGCAGAGGCAGAAAAAATGAGCGCAAAAATAACCAAGCTTATGGCGATCATTAAGGAACGACGCTCATTTTCTGAAACAATAATGATAAATTTACGCCAAAAAGTAAGTGTTTTATCTTTAGTTTTTGCTAAAAATCGGTCCATGAGTCGCCCTCCTTGCTTATCATTATATTATTTTTCTCTTAAAACCGCTACCATCAAGGACAGATTTTGTTTTTTTCTTTCTTCGATCAGATTTTTCGTGTTCTATATTGGATTGTTAGCGTTTTATTTTAATGCTATTATAATAATGACAACTTAAATTGAGGAGGTTTTTTGATGAGCAGTATTGAACATTTTTCACGTAAAGAGATCACGAAAAGTAATCGTCTATTTTCCAGTATTCGCAGTGTCATCGAGACAGCGTTTTATGGGAATAATGTCACACGTATTCGCCATCTTACAGATGCGTATGCGTTAGCAAAATCAAGCCCGGGTACCATCACTACCGATCTTGATGTCGCTTATACGAGTAGATTGCAGCTGCCGACTGATGCAAAAGTCCTTGTGACAAATGACGGTAAAATTGTTGGACGAACGGCTGCAGCGCGTCGTATTATTGGTCAGCAGGGAATCGATAATGCCTTTTACAGTGAATTGCTGAGAGAAGCCGTCTTCAAAGCACGTTCGAAAAAGTTTTATTCTGGCGAAGTCATTGTGGGGCTGGATGAAGAATTCACCGTAAAATCACACCTAATGGTCCCGGCTGACTATAGTCCAAATCTTTACTCTTATTTACTGAATTTTCAAATTGGTGATGCTAAGCATCTGTTCTATCAACAATCTGATGAGATTCATACAGGAGATATTTTTATCTTTGCTGATCCTGATTGGGAGCATCCTGATTTTCCCGATGGCGTGGTTGTTATTGACCCTCTCCATAATTGCGCTGGAGTGCTAGGGTTACGCTATTTTGGAGAATTGAAAAAAGCGACTTTGACCTTAGCTTGGGCAACCGCTCATCGAAATGGTTTTATCGCCTGTCATGGCGGTATGAAGCAATATTTGCTAGAGGATAAAAAATATACGATGGCGGCATTTGGCTTGTCAGGTTCTGGTAAGTCTACCATCACACTAGCAAAACCTAAAAATAAAGGTGAAGTACATGTTCTTCACGATGATGCTTTTGTCATTTCGAAAAAGAAAGGTTCAACGACTGCTTTGGAGCCAGCCTATTTTGATAAGACTCAAGATTATCCAATGACGAGCGAACAAATAAAATATATAGTAACGGCACAGAATGTTGGCGTTACCTTAGACGAACAAAACAAGAAGGTTCTAGTCACAGAAGATATTCGCAATGGGAATGGCCGCAGTATAAAAAGTCGGTATGCTACACCGAATCGGGTCGATCATATCGCTGAAAAAGTAGATGGCCTTTTCTGGATCATGAAGGATGATAGTCTGCCGCCAGTAATAAAAATTGAAGATCCTTCCCTTGCGGCTGTTTTTGGTGCGACTCTTGCCACGAAACGTTCAACGGCTGAAAATGTTGTTGGTGAAGTTACAGATCAATTAGTGATTGAACCATTTGCCAACCCTTTCCGCTGCTATCCGTTGCAGGAAGATTATCAAGACTTTAAGGACTTGTTCCAAAAACAAAAAACAGCTTGCTTTATTTTAAATACTGGTGATTTTAAAGGACGGAAAGTGACACCGGATGAAACCCTCGGCAGTATCGAAAAAATCGTTGATGGAACTGCGGAATTTAAGCCATTCGGCCCTCTGAAAAAAATCAGCTATTTGCCAGTCAAAAAACATGAGCCAGATTTTAACAGCCATCATTACTTGATTCATTTAATGACAAGGCTTGAGACGAGACTCGCCTTTGTTCAATCTCGTAAAACCTATCAGGGTGGCTATGATCGTTTGCCTAATGAAGCAGAACAACTACTCCTTCAGCTACTTGACGAACTTCATAGTTATAAGGAATCAATAAGCGTTTAAGAGAACAGGGATTACGCCAATGACTTATTTGGTCATTGGCGTTTTTTTGTTTATAATAGATATACTATGAATAGAAATGAGGGATAAAAAATGTCCTTTGATGGAGTTTTTACCCACGCAATGGTCCGAGAGCTGAAAGAACAGCTTGTTTCCGGAAGAATCTCCAAGATTCACCAGCCTTATGAAAATGAAGTTGTCCTAGTGATTCGTGCACGTGGAAAGAATCGACGCTTATTACTTTCAGCTCACCCTAGTTATGCACGTATCCAATTGACAGAGATTGCTTATACGAATCCCGACAATCCACCCAATTTCGTTATGATGCTACGGAAGCATTTGGAAGGAGCAATTCTAGAAGATATTCATCAGGTTGATAACGACCGCGTGGTTCATTTTACTTTTAGTAAGCGAGATGAATTAGGTGACTTGCAAAACATCGTCCTCATTGTAGAATTGATGGGACGTCATTCAACCATCGTCTTACTAAACAAACAAACTGGCAAAATTTTAGATGCGATCAAACATATTGGGCATTCCCAAAATACTTATCGTTCCATTCTGCCTGGCAGTGAATACGTTGAACCGCCTAAACAAGAGCAGCTAAATCCTTTCCATGCGTCTAAGGAACAGGTCTTCACCCTTCTGTCTACAGCAGAAACACTGGATAGTCGATATTTACAGCAGAATTTTCAAGGCCTGGGCAGAGATACTGCAGAGGAATTGATCTATCAATTTTCCGAAAGACCTAATGAAAAAATGGCGGTATGGGAGACTTTTTGGCTGAAAATCCAAAAAGAGATTCAGCCGACGTTAGGTGTGAAAAATAACAAAGAATTCTTTGCCCCTCTAGTCTTTGAAACGTTTGAAAAAACGGAAACATTCTCTAGTTTGAGTGAGTTGCTCGATGCCTTTTATGGAGAAAAAGCGGAAAAAGATCGGGTTAAACAGCTAGGAAATGATCTGATTCGTAAAGTAGATAATGAAATCAAACGCAATCAGACTAAACTCACAAAACGTGAAAAAACGCTGAAGGATTCTGAAAATGCAGAAGAATATCGTCGTGACGGAGAGTTATTGACCACCTTCATGGCACAGGTACCACGAGGTGCTGAAAGTGTTGAGTTAGAAAACTATTATGAAGAGAACACACCCATTACGATTAAGCTGAATCCAGCATTAACACCGAACCAAAATGCGCAGAAATACTTCCAAAAATATCAAAAGTTGAAAAACGCAGTCAAACTGATCTACGATCAAATAGCGGAAGCAAAAGATGAGATCGCCTATTTAGAGACTGTCCTTTCTCAGTTAGAAATTGCTGGTCCGATGGATATCGAGGTCATCAAGGAAGAACTTGTCGCCAGCGGCTACCTGAAGAAAAAACGCAGTAAGAAAAATCGGAAGCAAGCCCCTTCCAAACCTGAACGCTTCGTTGCCAGTGACGGAACAGAAATATTAGTAGGAAAAAATAACCTTCAAAATGATCAACTAACGTTAAAACAAGCACGTAAAACCGATGTTTGGCTTCATGCGAAAAATATTCCAGGCTCTCATGTCATTGTAAAAAGTGAGAATCCTAGTGAAGAAACCCTGCTAGAGGCTGCTGAGTTAGCCGCTTATTTTTCCAAATTCCGGCAATCTGCGCAAGTACCGGTGGATTATGTCGCAGTAAAGCATGTTCATAAGCCGAATGGCGCAAAACCCGGGTTTGTCATCTATGAAAATCAAAAAACATTGTTCGTTACACCTGAGGAAGCGGTCGTTGAGCAATTGCGAAAAAACGGAACAGCCTAGCTTGGCTGCTCCGTTTTCTTTGTTTTCTTCGTTGTAATTTTTACCCCTAAAATCTCTAGGAAAAAATTGAAAATCGGAATACCGACGATCAATCCCCAAACACCTAAGAATTTTTCACTGAACAATAAAATAACGAATGTATAGAATATTGGTAACTTCGTCCGGCTGGACATAAACTTCGGATTCAAAATATACGCTTCAATGCAATGCACTACAACAATTAGGAGCAGTACATAGATGACTGTCTGGAGACCACCTGTTGAATAGGCAATCAACGTTAGCGGAATACAAGAGAAAATTACTCCTGCGACTGGAATCAGACTCAAAAAGAAAATCATAATAGCCAGCGTAGGCAATTGAGTGAAACCAATTAATCCAAGTCCTATGGTCGTAATAACTGTGTTCACTATTGCAATCAATAATTGAACCTCTACGACAACACCAAACGTTTCAACGAATACCTTCGCAAAGTAATACAAGTCTTGGAAAAACCAAGCGTACTCACTACTCAAAAAGTTTCTTGAAAATAGAATTGTTTTCTCCTTTTCTACCATAAAAAAGAAGCTCAAGATGAAGGACATGATAAAGGCAATCGCCAAACGACCAACATTTTGCAATTGTTCAAGTAGAATCCCTGCACCGCTTTCTACCTTATCTTGCCAATTGTGATTCTTGAAGTAATTCGAGATAAAGTTCGTTACGACGTCTGAATTAAATTCCTTATGCTGATAAAAATGTACGATGGAATTATAGGTTGATACGACTTGATTGATCAGGATTGTCGAGTATTTAGAAACCAATAAATACAATAGCCACAACTCAATCAAGTAAAGCACTGTAGCCAATAAGAAAGTTGGTGCCTTGATGTAGCGCTGAATAAATTTGACAATTTTTACAGAGATCAAGGTGAAAATGAATGTCAGCAAAATGGGCGTCATAAAGTCCCTGACTAAAAACAATACTAAGATCACTAACGCCAGTACAGTGAACCTACGCAATCGGGTGTTGTTTAAAAATTTTTCATACATTAGATCCCCTCTTATTCTTAATGATATATTTAGTTTCATAAGAAAAAATCGATCTGATATCTTTTCAGAAACTACTGAAAATAATATACCATTAAACTTCATTTTCGGCTTCTAATATACTTAGAAAAGAGGCTTTCGCAAAACAGTGTTGTGTAAGAGGCGTAAAAGTTTACGAATGCACAAAAAAAGCATCGTTGGATGCTTTTTTTTGTATTCATTAATTCAACCAGTTTTCTGGATCTTTACGCCATTTCTTCAATAATTCAAGCTGTTCATGATTGATGTATTTTTCTTGAAGCGCACTTTCGATCAAAGTAGAATAATTGGTCAAGGTAACTAATGGCATCTCTGCCGCTTCAAAATTATTTTTTCCTTTAGCTAATTCATAAGTGAAGATCGCTGCCACTCCTAGAACATCTGCGCCTTCTCTTTTAGCTGCCGCCGCTGCTTCTAAGACGCTTCCACCAGTTGAAATCAAATCTTCAATCACGACCATCTTCTGGCCTTCTTTGATGCGTCCTTCAATCTGATTTCCGCGTCCGTGATCTTTGGCTTTGCTGCGAATATAAACCATTGGTAGATCTAAAATCTCAGCGACCCATGCAGCGTGAGGAATTCCTGCTGTTGCTGTTCCTGCGATTACCTCGACATCTGGAAATACTTTTTTAATTTTTGCTGCTAATCCTTGAGCGATCGCGCGACGAACTTCTGGATAGCTCATCGTTACACGATTGTCACAGTAAATTGGCGATTTTAGTCCGCTTGCCCATGTAAAAGGTTCATCAGGACTTAAGGACACTGCTTCAATTGATAATAAATCTTTGGCGATTTGTTCTGCGATCATCTATGCTTCACCGTTCCATTCTTTTTTGATTTGTAAATAACTTTGATAAGGATCTTCTGCTTGCGTAATCGGTCTTCCAACAACAATATAATTAGAACCAATCTTTCGCGCTTTTTCGGGTGTCATCACGCGTTTTTGATCCCCCACACTGGCTCCTTGTGGACGAATCCCCGGTGTTAAGCAGATAAAATCATTGTTTGTCGCTTCATGGATTTTTTTTACTTCATGTGCGGAGCAAACAACCCCGTTTAGTCCTGCTTTTTCTGTGCACTTTGCATAATGCAAGACACTTTCTTCTAGGCTAACCGAAATTAGCTGATCCTCATGCATTTGCCCTTCACTAGTTGAAGTCAACTGCGTCACTGCGATCAATTCCGGTACGTTTTGATTTTCTTTTGTTCCCTCGATCAAGCCCTGCTTAGCCGCCTGCATCATTTCTATGCCGCCAGCCGCATGAACATTCGTGATTTTTACCCCCATTTTTGCGATTCCGCGCATCGCTTTTTGTACAGTGTTAGGGATATCATGAAGCTTCAAATCAAGGAAGATATCATGTCCCTGCAGACGTAAAAATTTAACGATTGCTGGACCTTCTTGATAGAAAAGCTCCATGCCGATTTTTACGAATAATTTTTCGTCAAGCGGAAAGTGAGTCAAGAATTTCTCGATTTCCTGCTTCGAAGCAAAGTCAAAAGCGATAATCGGTCGTTGTTCCATCAGAACCCTCCCTTTCTCATTTTAATGTATTTACTTTTCTTTGCAGAAAAATAAGTCTGATTTTCGATCCGCATACCATTCAACTAGATTTCTGTCGCTGATCTTGGATAAACGAATCGTTGGATTTCGCTCTATGTTAACTGCGAAAAGTTGAACTGGCAACTTCTTGTCTTAGCTGCTCTAAGGATTCAATTCCCAGCTCCGCCATACGGATTGGCAACTCTTCGATTAGTTTCGGGCAAATATATGGGTCAGTAAAGTTAGCAGTTCCAACTGCGACCGCACTAGCACCTGCCATAAACATTTCCAGCACATCATCCACTGTTTGAACACCGCCCATTCCGATGATCGGCAACTCGCTGACTGCGGCCACTTGATTAATCAGGCGGATCGCTACAGGTTTGATTGCAGGACCTGACAAGCCACCCGTCCGATTCGCCAAAATTGGCTGACGAGTTTTCAGATCAATGCGCATACCCAATAACGTATTGATCATAGTAAAGCCATCTGCGCCGCCTTTTTCAATCGCTTTTGCAATAGGTACGATATCTGTAACATTTGGACTTAGCTTGACATAAACAGGAACCGTCGCCACTTCTTTAACTGCCTTCGTTAAACGATAAGCCACTTCTGGATCTGTTCCAAAAGCAATTCCTCCGTGTTTAACATTTGGACAAGAAATATTTAATTCGATCGCTTTGACATTAGGAGCATCACCGATTTTGGCGCACACCTCTACATAGTCCTCTTCACAAGCACCTGCTACATTTGCAATGATTGGCAGCTCTTGGTATTTTTCCAAACTCGGTAAAATATCCTTCAGCACGACCTCCATGCCAGGATTTTGCAGACCAATAGCATTCAACATGCCGCTTGGTGTTTCTGCAACTCGAGGTGTCGCGTTTCCAAAGCGTTCTTTGGGCGTGGTTGCCTTGATCATGATGGCGCCTAATTGATTCAAATCGTAATAATCTGCATACTCTTTACCGAATCCAAAGCAGCCGCTTGCCGGCATAATTGGATTTTTCAAGTCTAGTCCAGGTAATTTGACTGCAATACTCATTAAAAGATGACCTCCCCTGCTTGGAAAACGGGACCGTCTTCACATACTTTGACACTTTTATTTTCATCTTCAGGTACATGACAGACACACGCGTAGCATGCGCCCATCCCGCAGGCCATACGAGATTCTAGCGAAAGTTGTACATTCCCGACGTTTGAATATAATTGTTCCACTGTTTTTAACAAGCCGTTATTTCCACAGGCAAAGACAGCATCTGGCTGCTTAGACTCTGCCATTAAAAGATTTCCAACATTCCCCTGAACACCAAAGGTTCCGTCATCCGTTGAAAAGTGTGTCTCACCAAGCAGCTGAAATTCCTCATCATAATACACGACTTCCTGTGTACCAAAACCTAGAAAGTGTACCACCTTCACGCCTTTTGCCTTTAACTCTTTAGAAAGCTGATACAAGGGTGGAACGCCAATCCCTCCACCGACAACGAATGCTGTATCCCCGGCCTTCAGCTCGTCGATCTCAAAGCCATGACCTAATGGCCCCATGACATCTAGCTTTTCTCCAGCCGACATTTCAGCAAAATATTTCGTTCCATCTCCTTCAACACGATAAATGATCGTACAGGTTCCCGCTTCTTGATCGTATTGATTAATGCTGATTGGGCGACGTAATAACAAATCACTTCTCGGTACACGAATATGCAAGAACTGCCCTGGCATAGTCATTTGTTGAACCATTTCTCCAGTTAAAACCAACTCATAGATTCTCGGTGCTAACTCTTGTTGACGAACAATCGTCATCATTTCCTGCTTCATAACGGCCTCCCTATAAATCGACAGAGTGAAGCGTGCTTCACTCTGCAAAAATTAAATTTCTTGAATTGAAAACGCCCGTGATTCCATCACTCGTAAAATTGCGTCCGCTGTGTCTAGTGAGGTGAACAACGGTACGCCATGCTCAACGGCCTCACGACGAATGATAAAGCCGTCTTCTGACGCGTTTTGGCGATTTTTATCCATCGTATTGATTACAACTTGTGCTTCGCCGCTGCGAATCAAATCAATGACATTGTTTTCGTCTGATTCGGAAATTTTGGCGATTGTTTTTGCATTTAAACCATTTTCTTCTAAGAATTTAGCGGTGCCTGCGGTAGCACTTAAGCTATAGCCCACATCTTTGAAGCGTTTCGCTAAGTCTAAGGCCTCTTCTTTGTTTTCGTCGGCGACAGTAAATAAGACAGCGCCGAAATCAGGTAAGTGTAAGCCTGCCGCAGCAAATGCTTTATAAAGAGCTTTAGCCAAACTTCGATCAGTTCCCATGACTTCACCAGTGGACTTCATTTCAGGTCCTAAGTAAGTATCAACCTTCTGTAATTTCGTGAAGCTGAAGACTGGTGCTTTGACATGTACCATCTCGCTTTCAGGATACAATCCGTCTTGATAGCCTAATTCCTTCAAGCTTTGACCAAGGATGGCTTTCGTTGCGATTTGAGCCATCGGAATATTTGTAATTTTACTTAAAAATGGTACTGTACGGCTAGCTCGCGGATTGACTTCAATCACAAAGACTTCATCGTTGTGGATGACGAATTGAATATTCATCATACCGATACAGTTCATACCAAGTGCTAGACGACGAGTATAATCTTCGATGGTCGCTTTCAACTCATCTGAAAAAGTTTGTGGTGGATAGACGGCCATTGAATCGCCAGAGTGAACCCCAGCACGTTCGATATGTTCCATAATCCCTGGAATCAGAACCGTTTCACCGTCACAAATCGCATCGACTTCACATTCCTTTCCGATTAAGTAGCGATCCACTAAAACTGGGTGCTCTGGTGAGGCTTTCACAGCATTCGCCATGTAATCTTCTAAGTCTGATTGGTTCTCAACGATTTCCATTGCTCGTCCACCTAGTACATAGCTGGGACGTACTAAAACTGGGTAGCCGATTTTTTCAGCGATCTTCACTGCTTCTTCAGCACTTGTCGCCGTGTCACCTGGCGGCTGCGGAATTGATAAGCTTTGAAGAACTTGCTCGAATTGATCCCGATCTTCTGCTCGGTCCAAGTCCTCGATGGTTGTCCCTAGAATTTTAACCCCGCTGTTTACGAGCGGCTCTGCCAAGTTAATCGCCGTTTGTCCGCCAAATTGGACGATAACACCGATTGGCTGCTCCAACTCCACAACATTCATTACGTCTTCTAGCGTCAAGGGTTCGAAGTACAGCTTGTCTGAAACTGAGAAGTCTGTTGAAACTGTCTCAGGGTTGCTGTTCATAATGATCGCTTCGTAGCCAGCTGCTTGAATGGCTTTTACTGAATGGACTGTCGCGTAATCAAACTCCACTCCTTGTCCGATTCGAATGGGGCCTGATCCTAGAACTAGGACTGATTCCTTATCCGAACGAACACTTTCATTTTCGAACTCGTATGTGCTGTAGAAGTAAGGCGTTTGTGATTCAAACTCAGCTGCGCAGGTATCAACCATTTTATACACTGGAACAATCTTTTCAGCGATTCGGAAATCGCGAACTTCTGTTGCAGTCATGTTCCAAAGCTGGGCGATTTTCACATCGGCAAAGCCATTTTGTTTTGCTTGCTTCAGCAGGTCGATGTCCTTCTTATTTTGCGCTAATGCCGTTTCAAGCTCAACCACGTGGAGCAGTTTGTCTAAGAAGAACAAATCAACTTTAGTCAGCTCATTGATTTCTTCGATGGAATAGCCGCGGCGAATTGCTTCGGTTAAGTAGAACAGTCGATCATCCTGGGCTTTGACCATTTTTTCTGTCAATTCATCGTCGGTAACGTCGCTTAACTCTGGTAATTCCGCATGGTAGGTGCCGATTTCCAGTGAACGAACAGCCTTCAGCAAGGATTCTTCAATGTTACGACCGATCGCCATGACTTCCCCGGTGGCTTTCATTTGTGTACCGAGCACTCGTTCACCGCTTTCGAACTTATCGAAAGGCCAGCGAGGAATCTTTGCAACTACGTAATCTAATGCTGGTTCGAATTCTGCGTAGGTCGTTTCAGTTACTGGATTTTTCATTTCATCTAAAGTCAGCCCAACTGCAATTTTCGCAGCCAGCTTCGCGATTGGATAACCAGTCGCTTTACTTGCTAGGGCAGACGAACGGGAAACTCGTGGATTTACTTCAATGACATAATAATTGAAGCTATGTGGATCGAGCGCTAGCTGCACATTACAGCCGCCTTCGATTTTCAATGCGCGGATGATCGATAATGACGCATCTCGAAGCATTTGATATTCATAATCCGACAAGGTTTGACTTGGTGCAAAGACGATCGAGTCACCAGTATGAACCCCCACTGGGTCGAAGTTTTCCATATTACAAACGACGATTGCATTATCTGCGGAGTCTCTCATTACTTCGTATTCAATTTCTTTAAAGCCAGCGATTGATTTTTCAATCAAGCATTGAGTGGCTGGGGAAAGTTTTAAGCCATTTTCAGCGACTGTACGAAGTTCTTCTTCATTGTCGCACATACCGCCGCCGGTTCCGCCTAAAGTAAAGGCTGGGCGCACGATGATCGGATAGCCGATCGTATTGGCGAAAGCCACTGCCTCTTCGACTGTGTTGACAATCTCAGATTCAGGAATTGGCTGGTTCAATTCTTCCATCAGCTGTTTGAATAAGTCGCGATCTTCCGCTTGATCAATTGCCGATAATTTTGTTCCTAGCAATTCGATCTTCAACTCATCTAAAATACCTGAATCGGCTAATTCCATCGCCATGTTCAAGCCTGTTTGTCCGCCAAGTGTTGGTAGAATCGCATCTGGCAGTTCCTTGCGCAGGATGCGGGAAACAAATTCTAAAGTAATGGGCTCGATATAAACGGTATCCGCGATTTCTTGGTCGGTCATGATCGTCGCAGGGTTTGAATTCACTAAGACAACTTCATAGCCTTCCTCTTTTAACGCTAAGCAAGCTTGTGTGCCGGCGTAATCAAATTCCGCGGCTTGTCCGATCACGATCGGTCCAGAACCGATCACCATGATCTTTTTAATATCTGTACGTTTTGGCATTTATGCTTGCTCCTTCCATGCATCCATCATTTCCATAAATTCGTCAAATAGGTGAACCCCATCATGAGGACCTGGTGCAGCGTCTGGATGATACTGCACGCTGAAAGCTGGATAATTGCGGTGTCGAACACCTTCAATGGTTCCATCATTGACCTCTACGTGTGTGACCATTAATTTCTCTGGATCGATCGTTGCTTCATCGACTGCAAAACCATGGTTCTGTGAGGTGAAGTCGATTCGTCCTGTTGCGATTTCTCGTACTGGATGATTCAATCCGCGATGGCCAAATTTCATCTTGTAAGTATCCGCGCCGTTTGCCAATGAGAACAGCTGGTGACCAAGACAGATACCAAAGATCGGAACCTTTCCTTGAATTTGCTTGATCATTTCGATTGCCTCCGGAACATCTTTTGGATCGCCAGGGCCATTCGTCAGCATGACGCCGTCAGGGCAAAGATCCAAAATTGTTTGCGCATCCGTGTTGTAAGGCATCACCGTCAAATTACATTCGCGACGTGATAGTTCCCGCAGGATACTATGTTTTAGACCGAAGTCAATGACTACTACATTGCGTCCAACACCTGGGCTGGGATAAGGCGTCACTGTTGAGACTTGTGCAACCTGATTGGTCGGTAAGACGGTCGCTTTTAGTTGATCAAAGGAGTGCTCGAATTGATCGGCTGGGTCTACGATACTGCCTTTCATTGTTCCCACACTGCGTAATTTTTTTGTTAAAGCTCGTGTATCGATCCCAGCAATACCAGGAATCCCTTTACGTTTCAAAAATTCATCAAGAGTCATTTGATTCCGCCAGTTGCTAGCTAATCGTGCATGCTCTTTAACGATTACGCCCTTACAGGTCGGCGCGATTGACTCATAGTCATCACGATTGACTCCGTAATTTCCCACCATTGGATAGGTGAATGTGATAATTTGCCCATTGAAACTTTGATCGGTAATGGTTTCCTGATAGCCTGTCATACTTGTTGTGAAGACAACTTCACCTACGACATTCGCTTCAGCGCCAAAGCCTTCCCCTTCAAATACCGTGCCATCTTCTAAAATTAAAAGTCTTTTCAACGTTTTAGTCCTCCTTGTTGTATACCAACTGACCATCCACGAAGGTCATCAGTGTCGCACCCTTGACTGACCAGCCAGTGAAAGGTGTATTCACTCCTAGTGATGCAAATTTTTTATCATCAATTTTTTCTTCATGATTTAGATCAAATACCGCGATATCCGCTGGCTGACCGATATTTAAGGTGCCAACAGCTAATCCGAAGATTTCCGCAGGCTTAACTGCCATCCAATCAATCACTTGTTCTAATGTAAAGCGTCCTGTTTCAACAAAGTGAGTGTAAATCAATTGAAAAGCTGTTTCACTGCCGACGATCCCGAATGGCGATTTCAAAAAGCTTTGGTTTTTTTCTTCAAAGCCGTGTGGGGCATGATCCGTGGCGATGCAATCAATGGTTCCATCAAGCAGTCCTTCGATCAAAGCTTCACGGTCTTCAACTCCCCGCAGTGGCGGATTCATCTTCCAATACCCGTGATCCTCAGGGATATTTTCATCGACTAAGATCAAATGATGTGGAGATACTTCAGCGGTCACATGTACGCCAGCTTTTTTTGCATCTCGGATCACACGAACACTTTCTTTCGTAGATACGTGACACACGTGATAATGAACGCCTGTTTCTTCTGCTAGGATCAAATCTCTTGCGATTTGTGAGGACTCTGTTGCACTTAAGATACCAGGTAGATCCAGCTTCTCACTGACTTCTCCTTTGTGCATTACCCCGCCGAATAATAAGGATTCATCTTCTGTGTGGGCAACCAATGCCATATTGTTTTCTGCTGCTTCCTTCATTGCTAGATACATGGTTCCTGCTGTCTGTACACCCACTCCGTCATTGGTAAAGGCGAAGGCCCCTGCGGCTTTCAGACCTTTTTGATCGGTCAAGGTCTCGCTGCGAAGCTCTTCTGTAATCGGAGCATATTGGTGAACTTTTACCACAGCATCCTTTTCAATGATTGCTTTTACATCGTTAAACTTTTCTACTGTATCAGGAACTGGGTTCAGGTTAGGCATTGCGCAAACGGTAGTATAGCCGCCGCGAGCCGCTGCTTTTGAACCATCCTTGATTGTTTCTTTATAGGTAAAGCCGGGTTCTCTTAAATGAACATGAACATCAACTAAACCTGGTGTAATCAACTGATTGTTTGCGTCGTATGTTTGATCAAACGTGATGTTCGAAAAATCTTTCCCGATTCCAGTGATAATCCCATCTTCCAGCCAAAGATCACAGGCCATTGTTTGATTGTCTTTTGTTACGATCTTGCCATTTTTAATTAATGTTTTCATTTTATCTGCCCCTTTACGATTTTCCTCTTAGTACTGCTTCTAAAATTGCCATCCGAATAAATACGCCATTGGTCATTTGTGGTACGATTCGTGACTGTAAGCTTTCAACTAAACTATCAGCAATTTCCACATCGCGATTCACTGGTGCGGGATGCATGATGATGGCTTTCTCCTTGAGCTGCTTGCCTCGTTGGATCGTCAAGCCGTACTTCTCGTGATACTCTTCTTTCGAGAAACTTTCCTGACCGTCATGCCGTTCGTGCTGTACACGCAAAAGCATCATGACATTGACTTCTGGTACAAGCTCATCCAATGGACGATAAGTGCCGTAGACGTCGAAGCTTTCGTCATACCACTCCTCTGGACCAGAGAAGAAAACTTCTGCGCCAAGTCGTTTCAACATTTGCATATTTGATTTAGCAACTCGCGAGTGCGTGATATCTCCAGCGATCGCCACCTTCAATCCGGCAAAACGTCCAAACTCCTGATAAATTGTCATTAGGTCGAGCAGACATTGTGTTGGATGCTGTCCGCTGCCGTCTCCACCGTTTACAATCGAGCATTGGATCGTTTTACTTTGGATTAATTCATCATAATAGTTTTCATCGCCATGTCGGATGACTGCCACATCTACTCCTAAAGCAGACATCGTCAAGACAGTGTCGTACAAGGTTTCACCCTTTTGAACCGAGCTAGTTTTGGCATCAAAGTCAATCACATCTAGTCCGAGTTTTTTCTCAGCGACTTCAAAGCTCTTATGGGTCCGGGTACTGTTTTCAAAGAAAAGATTAGAGACAAAATATTGGTCCTTGTACGGCGTCCATCGCGCCCCTTGCTTGAATTGCTGCGCTCTTCGAATGAGTCCCATCACTTCTTGATCGGTCAATGCTTCGACTGTCAATAAATGCTTCAGACTAATTTCTTCAGACTGGATGATCATGAAATTTCCTCCTATTCAAAACGTTCGCTTGTTTTTTAGTTGTATCTCATTGATTTCCCGTGCAATGCATGAGGGTCAATCAATTCCTATTATTTTTCACTACGTGCTTGCTCTGGCAAGATCAGATTCAGGATGATTCCTAAAACAGTCGCTAAGGCCATTGCTGATAAAGTAAACGTTCCTGCTTCAAAAACCAATCCGCCGATACCGATAACCAGAATGGTTGAAGCGATCAACAGATTCTTTTTGCGGTCAAAATCGATTTTGTTTTCGATTAGAATTTTTAGACCACTGGCAGCAATTACGCCAAACAAGATGAAGCTGATGCCAGAGATTACCGGTCCAGGAATACTTAGAATCAACGCACTTAGCTTACCTACAAAGCCTAGTAAGACTGCGAAGACCGCTGCACCGCCGATAACGAACACACTGTGAACCCGTGTGATAGCAAGTACACCGATATTTTCACCGTAACTAGTTACAGGTGGTCCGCCCACAAAACCGGCAACGATTTGAGCCAAGCCGTCGCCCATTAATGTCCGATCCAATCCGGGATCTTCGAAAAAGTTTCGTTTCGTTAGTTTATTCAATACCATTAAGTGTCCAATGTGTTCTGTCATCGTTACAAAAGCAATCGGCGCCATGGTGGTGATCGCGTTAACGTACAGTTTTGGCTGGTAGCTGACAAATGGCACGCTGAAAGCAGGCATCGCCAGCCATTTAGCATCAATGATAGGTTGATAGTCGATGATGCCGAATATCATGGCTGTGACATAGCCGCCGATGATCCCCAGTAAGATAGGAATCAGTCCTAAGAAACCAGTGAAGAACATGTTGAAGAATATCGTTAAAGCCAAGGTAATCAAAGCAACCATTACATATTTAAAGCTGTACTCACCATTGTTATACATTGCATTTTGAGCCGCGTTACTGGCTAAACCTAGCCCGATGACCATAACCACTGGTCCAACGACAATCGGCGGTAAGATTTTATCCAACCAGCCAGAGCCGATCTTTCGAATAATGAAGGAAACAATTAAGTAAACCAAACCGCAGGTCAGTGCGCCTTGCGCAACTGCTGGGTAGCCATCACTCTTCATCAATAGCTTCATCGCCGCGATAAAAGCGAAGCTGCTTCCTAGATAGGCGGGGATTTTCCCCTTTGTAACAGTCAGGTACACCAAGGTTCCTAAACCTGAACTTACTAAAGCGATACTTGGATTAATGCCGACTAGAATCGGTACTAAAACGGTCGCGCCGAACATCGTGAATAAATGTTGAATACTTAATCCGACCCAGTGACCTGCACTTGGGCGGTCGTGAATATCTAAAACAACGTCATCATTGTGAAACTCTGCCATGAAACTTCCTCTTTCTAGTGTCTAAACAGTCATTATTTTTCGTCTTCTTTTTGAATCAAGATGCGATCTTGTCCATCGTTTTCTTCCATTTCAACGACGATTTCTTCTGTTAAGGCCGTCGGGATATTTTTCCCGACGTAGTCTGCACGGATCGGTAGTTCACGATGCCCGCGGTCCACTAAGACTGCTAAAGAGATGCGGTTAGGACGGCCTAAGTCGATCACTGCATCAAGGGCCGCGCGGATCGTTCTGCCGGTGAACAATACATCGTCGACTAAGATCACTTCTTTTCCTTCAATCGAGAATGGGATGTCTGAAGAGTGCAGTTCCGGTTCAGCTTCTGATACCTTCACGTCATCACGATACAAAGTAATGTCTAACTCTCCCACTGGTACCTCGATGTGTTCTAATTGTTTTAGGCGTTCTGCGATTCGTTGAGCGATGAAGATCCCGCGTGTTTTAATCCCGATCAAGACAATATCCTGAACCCCTTTATTTCTTTCGATGATTTCGTAAGTGATTCGAGTTAATGCTCGTTTCATTGTTACCTCATCTACTACCTCTTTTTTATACATCCTGTCTCCTCCTTATTCGTTTTAAATGAAATCATTTTTCAGGAAAAACTAGTTCAAATCGAATGTCGTATACTCTTCAACTAAAATGTCTACTCGGAGGATCAGCTCAGCTTCTAAAAACTGGCGTTCCTCTTGAAGAAGTAAAAGGTGAATCAACATTCTATTTTTACAATAAAAAAACTCCTACCCGTAGTTAGGTAGGAGGAATGTTATCGACTTCGTCAAAATGATAGTGTTTACCTAGGCGCACCTAGTCCAAACCACTATCTACTTCCTTCTTAGCCTCACGGGACTACTCTTAAAGGATCAATATTAAGTTATTTATTTCTTGCTAAAGACACTATACTATTCCTTAATTAAGAAATCAATCTTTTTCTTTCAACTGTTTCAAAGTTTTTTTGAATATCTCTGGCAAAGGTGCTTCAAAGACCATCATTTCACCAGTTGTCGGATGTTCAAAGCCTAGTAATTTTGCATGAAGAAACTGACCGTTTCCCTTTAATGTTTTTTTCGGTCCATACAATGGATCGCCTGCTACTGGATAACCAATGTATTGCATGTGTACTCTGATTTGATGCGTTCTACCAGTTTCAAGCTGCAGCTCGATCAAGGTATACCCTTCAAAACGCTTCAACACTTCAAAATGTGTCACCGCTGGTTTTCCATCTTCGATCACTGCCTGCATCTTCCGATTGACCTTTGAGCGGCCGATCGGTGCTTCAATTCGACCTTTTTCATGAGGAATCTCACCATGAACTAGCGCCACGTATTTTCGCAAAGAGGTCTTATCCTTGAGCTGCTTCGCTAACGCTTCGTGGGCCTGATCATTTTTTGCCACCATCAGCAATCCGGAAGTGTCCTTATCAATGCGGTGCACGATCCCCGGTCGAACCACATCGTTGATAGTAGACAGATTTTTAATTTGATACAATAAGCCGTTGACCAAAGTTCCTTGAGAATGTCCAGCAGACGGATGAACCACCATGCCTTGAGGTTTGTTTACGATGACCACATCATCGTCTTCATAAACGATATCTAACTCAAGATTTTCTGGCACGAGATCCAGTTCTTCCGGTTCTGGAATCTCGATCAAGATTTTATCCCCAGCATTAACCTTATAGTTTGCCTTGATCACTTTTCCATCAATTGATACATGCTGTTCCTTGATCCATTGCTGAATTTGTGAACGAGAATAGTCTGCTAAGCGATCATTTAAAACCTTATCGATTCGACCTGTTTCATTTTTTACGATTATTTCAATTTGATTATCCATTTTTCTTGTCTCTCTCATCTAATAGAATATAAATAAAGATCATGATTACTCCCGCTACCAAAGCCATGTCAGCGATATTAAAGATCGGAAAGTTAATAAAATCTAACCGAAACATATCTACGACATACCCCAAACGAAAGCGATCAATGAAGTTTCCAATGGCACCGGCCAAAAAGAAACTTAAGCCTAAAGTCAACCACTTGCTCTCATGCAGATGCTTTACTAAATAATAAACAACAGCAACCACTGCCACTATAGTAATGATGATAAAAAAGATTTGCTGTCCTTCAAATAAGCTAAAGGCACCACCCGTATTCCGAATGTGCGTCAGTGATAAAATATTTGGAATAATGGTTTGGCTATCGCCAAAATTGTATTGGCTGACGATCCACCATTTGAACCATTGATCCAGTGCGACAATTCCCGCACTAATAAGTAAGTAAATGCCTAACAAAACTATTGCTCCCCTTCTTGACTAAAAATATCTCTTGGACGGATAATCCCCAGCAGATTTCCATCTGAATTGCCGTTTTTCGTAATTAGAAGCGCTTCTAGAACCGCTTCTGTTTGAAACATTTTCTCCGCTTCAGATACCGTTGTATCTCCAGCAATAAACTTAAAATTCGCCCGTTTTCCGTTTGCCAACAATAAATCTTCGGCAACTAGCCCCTTAAGACTGACAGAACCATTCAAACTTGCTTGAGCGAAATAAAACCCGATGGTACGCAGAGTAATCAAGCCCATGAATTTTCCTGAATCATAGACGGGAAACTGAGAAAACCGCTTCTCTGTAATGATCTTCATCAGTTCGACTAATGGCAAATCACGTTCAAAGCCAGTAACCTTTTTACCAAAGCGAGGCAGCACTTTTTCTGGTCTTAATAGCTGCTCCTCAATTTTTTTAATCCGATCAACCGCCCACTCATTAGGTTCCGCGATTACAAAATCGTCCGCGACTTGATCATGGACGATTGCATTTCTCAACTGTGCCAATTGGAGTAAATCATTTTCACTGTCTCCAATCAAATTATCATGGCGTTTTGATAGACGGCGCACGGCTTCACTGAAACTCATGTTTACGGGATTCCCCAACTGACGTTTCAATTCCTTCTCAATCCGATTAAATGCACTTAAAAAAATATCTGCTCGTTCTCCCATTCCGTCTCTCCTTGTTTTGAAAGAATACACCTTTAGCTTCAGTATAAGTGAAAAAAAGCGGGATGAAAAGCCTGAGGTAATATGAAACGCGCACTGCTCGTTCTGATGATTAAAAAAAGCTTTACTAGACAAGACTTGAAAACACGACAAATAGCCCGTCTTTTATACGGACTCAATGTTTATTTATTTTTTCTTTATCAAGTGCTCACTTCGACAGAGTAAACACTTTATTTATAGATTATTTAGTCTGGTGGTTGTTTTACTCGATCGGCTTCATCTATGTCTTTCAATCGAAGAATCAAAACAATTTTTGCAGGATTGGTCTGATCATCAATTCCAGCATCCTCTAAAATAGCATCGTCTGGAATAACCGAAGAGATGACGGCTAATAATTGCTCTTCCTCCAGCTTCAAGGGATCGATTCCCTGAGGCATTTCAATTGAACGCATGAAAAGACCGGATTCGATGGTTTCCTCTGAAATGATTAAATCTTCTGGCAGGTTAAGTGTCGTCGGAGATGAAACTGCATTGAGCTCTTCAGTTCTTTCCATCGGCTCCTGCTGTGTTTCTGTTGTTTTATCGAAAATAACCGTTTCTATTTTTTCGACAAATTTTGCAGTGACCACATTTTCAAACAATTCAGCATCTTCCTTATCAAAAACCGTTAGCACGGTCAATTTTTCTAAGGACTTTTTGATTTCTTCTGGTGATTTATCCAGATTTGGATTTTTTAAACTCCAGCGATGATTCTTACCGTTGCTATTTTTAAATGTAGCCGCTAATCTATGCATGCCTATTCCTCCCTCCAGTTACGTATTTTTGAATCACTTAAGCTGTCATGAGCCGACTAGTCCCTTCAAAGGCATTTTGAAAAACCGCGTATACAATTTTTCGATCTTCTCTTTGACAAATGTTTTAACTGGAAAGAGTCGAATCGAAAGAACGCGCCACTCCTTTAACGTAAAATAGTCCTTGAAAAAAATATAGTAACTGCGCAGAGCACGTGTCGGTTTACTTTCAAAAAAGATTTTTCTAACAAGATCCCTTAATACAAAACTGAAATCCTCTTTCCCAAGTTCATCTCTTACTTGAAGCGCTATCAAAAATTGAATCGTATCTTGCTCATCCCGGGTTTGATAATAGTAATTCTTGATTCTTTTTTCTAAGGTTTTCCGTTTTAATGTGTAGACTTGATGGCAGCTTAATAATTTTACTTTTTCCACTAGAGTTCCTCCTTCCCATCAATTTATTTATATAAAACAGCTTAAATGCTGGATAATAGTCTTTTTAAAATCAGAGTAGTTATTTACAAAGCTACTTTACCTCTTTTCCTTCAAAAAATTAATTCCTAAAAATTAATAATTATTTAAGTATAGTAATTTTCACGTGAGAATCATTGATAGATTAAGGATATTGGCAATAAAAAAATCCTCAAAAATGTATTGACTTCCCATGTACTGAGCATTAAAAGTCAAAAAAGCCTCAGGAATAACAAAATTCCTAAGACTTTTCTTTCTAATTTGATGGCTATCAACGATTTTATATGAACGAAAATGAGTGAACAGTCGATATTAATTGGTGCTATCCGTTATTTTTATTTAGTACAGACTGAATAATCTCGATACCATCCTTCAGCTCTTGTTGACTGATAGTTAACGGCGGTAACAACCGCAACACATTTTTTCCTGCTTTGATTGCTAATAAGTTTTGCTTTTTTAATTCTTGTACCGTTTGCTTCAAGGTTTCTGGTGAATCTAACTTGATTCCGACCATCAAGCCTTTTCCACGTACATCTAGAACTTTTTCTGACGTATCTAATAGCTTTGAAAGTTCTCTCATTAGATAGCTACCCTTTTCTGCTACTGAAGCAAGAAATTCTGGTTGATTAATCTCACTCACAACGCAATCAGCAACATTCATGGCCAGATTATTGCCTCCAAAGGTCGTTCCGTGTGTTCCTGGTCCAAAGGCGTCGGCAAGTGCTGCTTTTCCAAGCATCGCACCGACGGGAATCCCATTAGCCAATGCTTTCGCAATCGTGATGATATCTGGTTCGATTTGATAATCTTCAAAGGCAAAAAAGGTTCCTGTTCTCCCCATTCCGGTTTGAATCTCATCAATAATCAATAGACTGCCATTTTCCTTGCACAATTGCGCTACTGCTTGCAGCCATTCCTTTTCGGCAGGGATAATGCCGCCTTCGCCTTGAATCACTTCTAGCATTACCGCCGCAACCTGTTCATTTAGTTGCTGCTTCAACGGTTCGAGCTGATTATAGGGAAGATACTCAAACCCCTCAACGATAGGGAAAAAGCCCGCCTGCAATGCCGGCTGTCCGGTAGCACTCAAAGCGCCATATGTGCGTCCATGAAAAGATTGCTCAAAGCTCAAGATTTTCGAGCGACCTGTGGCTTTTCTGGCTAATTTGATTGCCGCTTCGTTTGCTTCAGTTCCGCTATTGCAAAAAAAAGCGAGATAGTCTTTGCCCATTGTCAGTTTTTCTGCCACTTTTTCTTGTAAGTTGCTGGTATATAAATTAGAACTGTGCCATATTTTTTCTGCTTGTTGAGTAATGGCGGCCATCACTTTAGGATTCTTATGTCCTAGATTACTGACAGCTATTCCGCTCATAAAATCTAAATATTTCTCGCCATTCTGATCGAAAACATAACTGCCAGAGCCGTCGACTAAGTCAATCTCATCACGGGCATAGTTGGGAAACAAGTGGCTCATGCAAAAACCTCCTCCTTTGTGATGATTGTTCCTGCCTTTTCAATACAGTTGGTGATATGAACCTCTGCTACACCGTTCTCTAAAGCTGAGATGGCACTATCTAATTTAGGAATCATTCCTCCAGTGATGACTTTTTCGCTTTTCAGGTGCTCGACCTCGGAGCAAGAAATGTTTTCAAGCCACTCTCCGTCCTGTTTCACTCCTGGAACATCCGTCAATAAATACAACGCTTCAGCTTCTACTGCTTCAGCGATCTTACAAGCAGTATCATCAGCATTGACATTTAGCCATTGTCCACAAGAAGTCATTCCTAGCGGGGCAATGATAGGAATATAATTTTTGTGCAGCACACTTTCGATGGCCGTGGGATTCACTTCTGTAATCTTCCCAACGTATCCTAACTTCTCTTGATCAATAAACGTTCCTTGAATCATATTATCGCTAGAAGCGTTAAGCCCAATTGTCGCAAATCCTTGTTGCTGAAATAAGGTCGTAATGGTCGGCTGCACCTGTCCAATCAACACCATTTGAGTAATCTTTAACGCCTGCTCTGTCGTCACACGCAGACCGTCTTTGATTGTGACTGGAATATTCAAACGGTCCATCATTTCAGTGATATAATAACCACCGCCATGAACCATAATCACCTCATGTCCCTCAGACTGCCAAGCTTCAATTTGTTCGAAGAAATTTTTTGTTAGATTATCACTGGCAACACCGCCTATTTTAACCACGATTTTTCCCATAGTTTTTCGCTCCTTCATTTGTCTTGCTTTTCTTACGTGTGATACAATGCGTTCACTTCGACATATTTATATGTCAAATCGCATCCCCAAGCTTTTCCGCTTTGTTCGCCGATATTCAAATCAACAGTGATACATATTTTTTCTTTCTCAAGTGTTTGTTTCATCGTGATTTCATCAAATTCTTGGGGCTGACTGTGCTTCAATAATTGCTGATCTCCGATCCACATATCGATTTTTTCTGGATCTGTATGGGACCCCGCATATCCTACAGCGCAAATGATTCGTCCCCAATTAGGATCTTCGCCGAACATCGCGGTCTTTACTAAACTTGAGCCGACGACTTTTTTTGCAACTAGTCGTGCCTCTGTTTCATTAAGCGCGCCAACGACTTGGACTTCGATCAATTTGGTCGCTCCCTCACCATCTTTTGCAATCATCTTGGCTAATGTTTCGCTGACCAATTGAAACATCTCAAGAAATTTTTTATAGGCTTCGGTATTCTTTTCGATCATCGAATTTTCTGCTAGCCCATTGGCTAAAAGAAGAACCATGTCATTGGTAGAAGTGTCACCGTCTACTGTAATTTGATTAAACGTGGTTTCTGTTTTGTCAGCTAACATTTCCTGTAGCAGAATTTCTGAAATTTGGGCGTCCGTTGTAATGAAGGCTAACATCGTCGCCATATTCGGATGGATCATGCCTGATCCCTTTGCTACTCCGGCCATCGTTACTGTTTGTCCGTTAATTTCATCTGTTACCACAATTTCCTTAGTTGCTGTATCCGTGGTTAAAATGGCTTCATGAAACGCATATGGTGCTTGATTCTGCAAATCAATCTGATTAATCCCAGATTCGACTGTTTCCATCGGCAGCTGTTTACCAATAACGCCGGTAGAAGCTACAGCAACATTTTCTTGTGAAACACCTAAATGTAAACCCGTGAGAGCTTGCATTTCTTTCGCATTTTCTAAGCCGAGTGTTCCCGTACATGCATTAGCAATCCCCGAATTAACAACGACTGCTTGAATCTTTTGATTCGTCATTGCTTCTTTTGTAACAAAAATTGGTGCAGCTTTTACTTGATTGGTGGTATAAACAGCGGCTGCGTTAGCTGGTACTTCAGAGAAAATAACACCTAAATCTTTTTTTTCTTTTTTTAGTCCTGCATGTAAGCCAGTTGCCTTAAATCCTTTCGGGCTGGCGATTGTTCCATCAATGATTTGCATACTCTTCACACTCCGACTTTTTTTATGGATAAATAGGTACAAGGTTCAAACCGGTTGTCTCCGGCCAGCCTGCTAAATGATTCAAATTATGAACCGCCTGTCCAGCAGCTCCCTTTACTAAATTGTCTAATACCGTTACTACTGTGATGATGCTGGTCACCTCGTTATAGGCGACGCCGATGTCACAGAAGTTTGATCCGATAACTTGACGCAAATTAGGATAAACATTTTTATTCTGTACACGAATAAATGGCATATCTTGATAAAAAGTTTGATAATTTTCCCATAACTCCGTTTGCGTCAACTTTTTCTTGCTCCTAGCATAACTGGTGATAAATATCCCTCGGGTCACAGGAATCAATGAGGTCGAAAATTGGATGGCGGGAATGTTCTCATCCCACCTTTGTAATTGCTGCATAATTTCTGGTATATGTTGATGACTATTCATCTTATACAAAGTCATATTCTCATTGGCATTCACGAAATGTGTAGACTCAGATAGATTCTTTCCTGCTCCAGACAGTCCAGACTTTGCATCGACAATGATCGAGTCTGTCTCAATCATCTTTTGCTCTACTAGCGGTGCTAATGATAATAAGGCACCAGTAGCATAACAACCAGGATTTGCAATCAAAGTAGAGCTCGGTTTTGAATAAAAATCAGCTAATCCGTAATGAGAATTCTTTAGAATATCAACGGGAGCACCTGTATTTTTATACCATTTCTCATATTGACCTTCGCCTTTTAAGCGAAAATCACCCGATAAATCAATCACGGGGAAATCCGCATCAACAAATGCGGTTGCAATTTCCTTTGAAATACCTGAGGGAGTGGCAAAAAAGACCAGTTCTGCTCGCTTCATAATATCTGCTGGATCGATCGGTTCCAAAGGAAGGTCTAATAATTGCTTTAGGTGAGGCAGATAGTCGTTTATTTGCTGACCATTCTGAGAATGACTATGAATTGAGACAATTGTTACTTTAGGATGCTGCAACAAAAGACGAACTAGTTCTATTCCACTATATCCAGTCACTCCGATTATCGAAACTTTCATGCGAACCCTCCTTAAAAATGTATAATAATACGAATAGAAAACTACTATTTCTGATGATTATACGTGTAGTACTTATACAAGTCAATGGTTTTTTATAAATAAACATCCGTATATACGAAATATTATGCACTTTTTGCTTATTTTATGCAAAAACACGCTATGGGGCATTGATTTGTCTATCAATGCCCCATAGCGTGTTGATTATTTTTCTAAAAATCGATTCTTCTTCCTTCTTCGGCAGATTGATAAGCCGCATAGATCACTTTGATTGTATCGTAAGCCAAGTCTAAATCAGATAAAGGCTGACGATTATAGGCGATCGCTTCAACAAAATCTTGGAACTGATTTAAGTATCCTCGTAATACCTCTTCAGCAACAAAGACTTTATTCCAGCCCGTTTTTTCAGTCAACATTTCTGAAATATAAACATCCTCTAAGCCATCTTCATCTAAGAAGTAAGTGGATAGATTGTCCGCAGGTGTAATGTTGTTGATTAAAGCACTATCGTTTGTGTAAACTTCTACGTAGTTTTTCACGCCGCCCAAGGTATTATCGTTTGAGATAGAGATCGCTTTTGTTCCATCACTAAAGGTAATGACCACACTCGCGAAATCTTCAGTATCGACAGAATTTGCCGGAAAGTAACGTTTATCATGGGGATTCAGATTTGGCGCTAAGCGTCCAGTTTCTGCAGTTACGCTTTGGATTTTAATTTCTTCTTCATGAGCTTTCGCTTCCACCTGCTTAAGAAACAGCATGCCGCCAATTGGATGGCTGCCTAATCGGATCAATGAACCACCGCCGGCTAACTTCCAGTATGCAGAGGCAGGGGATGTGGATGATCGGATGCTTTCTTCCCCCTTCATATACATAATTCTGCTTTTTTTCTCCTCAAGGATCTTAGCAGAATGTAAGATATTTGGTGAATATACATAGTTTTCAGCATACATGAATAAACGATCGGATGCCTCAAATTTTGTTTTAAATTCCTCGATCTCACTAAGTACTCTTTGATACATTTTTTCTTTAGGTACTTTTAGTCCAATCGGTTGTTCATCGCCTTCTTCACCAAAATAGCCTGTTAATGGTTTTTCGCAAATGACATGTTTGTTCGCTGCTACAGCCTGATACGCAAGTGGTACGTGTGTAACTGGCGGTGTGATGATATCAATTGCTTCCACTTCTGGATCAGCAAGTATTTCCTCATACGTGTCTGCTACTTGTTCAATGATAGGCCATTTATCGCAAAGCTCCTGCGCTTTTGCACGGTCATTATCATAAACATATTTAATTTTTAACTCTACCCCGCTAACCTTTGAATAAGAATTGGTATGAAAGTTTCCAGCGAATCCTGCTCCGATAATGGCGATACATACTTTTTTCATTTTATACCCCTTTCGACTTTTGTTACTATTACTATAGGAAGAAAAACAATCAGAAACAATCGCTTTCATTCTAAATATTCATAACAAAAGTGGTATGATTATAGTAAATATAGAAACAGTTGGAGGCAGTGCATGAATACTTATCACTTAGAAATATTCTGCCGCTTAGCAGAAGTCGAGCATTACGGTCAAGTATCGGAGGAATTTGGAATCGCTCAACCCTCCTTAAGCCGAATTATTCACCGCTTGGAAGAAGAGCTTGCCGTTCCCTTGTTCGAACCTGTAGGAAGAAATGTCAGGCTTTCAAAAGCAGGGAGAATGTACTATCCGCGAGTGAAGCGATCTCTAGAAACCTTAGACAAAGGCATGAATGAAATTCTAGACTTTGTTGACCCCTTACATGGAACCATTGATTTAGGATTTATTTTTTCTATAGGTCCAGAGATTGTTCCGAATATTTTACAAACATTCCGAAATATCGAGGCCAATCAGCAGTTCCAATTTAGATTCTGGCAAGGAAATACCCCACGTTTGATTCGTTTTCTTCATGACGAAATTTGTGATTATGCTCTTTGTTCCTATTTAAAGGATCAACCAGAGATAACATTTACCCATCTTTTTGACCAAGAGCTGGTAGCGATTGTCGCAAATGACCACCCACTAGCACAAAAAGAGTGTATCGATTTTGCTGAATTGGCGAATGTCCCTATGGTTTTAACGAGAGACAAGACTTTTTATATTGAGAACTTATTTCGTCAACAAAAAATCCCACTTGTTACAGCTTGCCACGTTGAAGAAGATCAATCGCAGGCTGGTCTCGTGTCGGTTGGGTTTGGTGCTGCGATCCTTCCCTACAATGAGTTAATGGCTCATTTTGATATTAGTGTCTTAAGATTTACAGTTCCACTTGTGAGACCGGTCTATTTGGCGGAGAAAAAAGGCATTCGACTTAATCAAGCAGCCAATACCTTCCTTCATTTCTTAAAGACAAAAGATTTCCAAGAAAAAAAAGACTGAATCGTTGTATGATTCAGTCTTTTGTATTGTTAAAATAGGCCGATTGCATTGCCTTTTTCATCGACATTCATATTTAGAGCCGCTGGTTTTTTCGGCAATCCAGGCATGGTCATGACGTCTCCGGTTAAAGCGACTACAAAACCGGCTCCAATTTTTGGTACGAACTCACGAATCGTCACATCGAAATCAATCGGTGCACCCAATTTGCTTGGATCGTCTGATAAAGAATATTGAGTTTTTGCCATGCAAACAGGCAAACGATCCCACCCATATTTTTTAAAGGTTGCTAATTGTTGTTGTGCCTTTTTACTATAGATAACTTCATTTCCACCATAAATTTCACGGACGATTGTCTCAACTTTTTCTGTTAGGTCATCGTGTTCTCTGCTGAAGATTGAATGAAAGTCGTTTTCTTCGTTGGCAATTGTATCGACTAACGTTTTGGCCAAATCAATCCCGCCATCCGGTCCTTTTTCCCAAACACTAGCCAATTCAACTTTAACATCTTCCTGCTCACAAAGTTCTTTCAACAGTGTGATTTCCTTTTCTGTATCACTAACAAATTCATTGATTGCCACAACAACTGGTAAGCCGTATTTACGCATATTGCGAATGTGCTTGGCAAGATTGCTAAACCCGTCTTTTAAGGCATCAAGATTTTCAGCACTTAAATCCGTTTTTGCAACGCCTCCGTGCATTTTCAAGGCACGAATAGTTGCAACGATGACTACGGCATCTGGTGCTTTTCCTAAGCTCGGCACTTTGATATCTAAGAACTTTTCACCACCAAGATCAGCGCCGAAGCCTGCTTCTGTCACCACATATTCTCCACAATGTAAAGCAGCTCTTGTAGCTAAAATACTGTTACAGCCGTGAGCAATATTGGCAAACGGACCGCCATGTACAAAAGCTGGTGTTTGATAGATTGTTTGAACCAAGTTTGGTTTAATCGCGTCTTTTAGCACCAACGCTAAAGCTCCCTCTACCTTCAGGTCACCCACTGTCACCGGCTCACGATCAAACGTGTAGGCAACTACGATATTGGATAGGCGACGTTTGAGATCTTCGATATCTGTTGCAAGACATAAAATAGCCATAATTTCACTTGCTACAGTGATATCAAAACCGTCTTCACGAGGAACCCCATTGATTGGTCCACCTAAACCTACAGTAATATGACGAAGTTCACGGTCATTCAGATCAACGACACGTTTCCAGATCACTCGACGTGCATCGATGTTCAAATCATTTCCTTGATGAATGTGGTTATCAAGCAACGCTGATAATGCATTATTAGCTGTCGTGATCGCGTGCATGTCTCCTGTAAAATGGAGATTGATGTCTTCCATCGGCAACACTTGCGCATATCCGCCGCCAGTTGCGCCTCCCTTGATTCCCATAACGGGCCCTAATGAAGGCTCACGTAGGGCAATCACTGTTTTCTTTCCGATTTTATTTAGTGCATCCCCTAAACCGATAGTCACAGTTGATTTTCCTTCGCCTGCCGGAGTTGGATTAATAGACGTTACAAGAATCAATTTTCCTTCTGGATTTTTTTTCATCCGTTCTAAAGCATCAAATTCAATTTTTGCTTTATACTTGCCGTGTAATTCCAGATCATCAAATGATAAGTTGATTTTTTCTGCGACCTCCGTAATAGGCGCTAAAGTCGTCGCTTGAGATATTTCAATATCCGTTTTCATAAAAACTCCCTTTCCCGAACGTTATTCAGAAAAATACACTTTTTTATTCGTTCCTTCTTATTATAACGAATTATCCTGAGAAAAACATCACTTAGATTCGTTAATCTTATTGATTCGCAATTTTTGTTTCCATCACGTATAATAAAACCAGCAATTGCAAAGGGGTGTTGTGTAATGAATAATGGCATTGTTAAATGGTTTGATGAAAAAAAGGGGTATGGCTTTATTACCTATGAAGAAAATCAAGAAGTTTTTGTGCATTTCACCGCTATTGAGGAAGATGGATTCAAAAGTTTGGACCCTGGTGACGAAGTAACGTTTGTAATTGTAGAAGGCGCTCGCGGGATGCAAGCGGCTCATGTAAAAAAGAAATAAACGAAAAGATCAGTCATGACTGATCTTTTCGTTTTCTTTGATGTCAATTTCAGGATAAAATACAGCAAAATCTTTCAAAAAAGCGTCTCTTCTTTTTTTTCTCATTGCAAAATGAAACGTTGCTCCACTTAGTCCCTTCCGTTGAATGATGATTCCATCTTTACAAAGGGCTAAATAATCAATGTGTTCTTTAAGAAGTGTTTCTCGTCTCCAAAGTCTAGAGTACCTTACCTTTATTCCCGTCTCTTCTAAAACTAAATAGCGATGGAGACCAACCACACCACTCAAGACGGCGATACCAATAACGATATTTCCCTGCAAGTAGGGATGTGTCTTTTCTAATGTCAAGATTAAACCATAAAAAAGAATGATAAAGGTCACCGACCAATAGATGATACTGATCGATAGTTCCGGTTGCCAAAAATAGCGTTTTTTCTCCATTCATATACTCCTACTCTAAAAAAAGGATGATCCTTATGTTAAAAGTTTATACCGATGCTGCCACGAATCTAGAAAAAAGCGGCGGCGGTGTTTTAATCATTTCTGAAAAGCAACAGCAGCTAGCATTTTCATTACCTGAAACAAATAATCATCAGGCTGAACTAGCTGTCATTCTCTATGCGCTACATTATCTGATCGATCACAAGTTAAATGATCAATCGGTTTTGCTTTATTCCGATAGTAAAACTGCAATAAAAATTTTAGACCAAGGACAGACAAAAAACAAGCTCTTCCTGCCATATTTATCAGAGTTTAATGAAATTGCTCCGCAATTTCCACTATTAGTGCTTCAATGGATTCCTGAAGCAAAAAATAAAGGGGCGGACAATCTTGCCCGCCAAGGTTTACGAAAAAAATTATAAAACCGGTGAAAGCAAACGAGAAAAGCGTTGTTTGAAGTTCAGCCAATGGGACTGACTCGCGATCATCTCATCTGTTAATTCGATACATTCCTTCATGTCTTCTTCAAAGATCGTACGGAACAGCTGGGCAATCTCTGGATCATAGATAAAGCTGCTGACTTCAAAGTTCAGTTCGTAACTGCGAATGTCTTGATTCGTTGAACCGAAGGTGGCTAATTCATCGTCGACCACGATTGTTTTTGAATGAATAAAGCCATCAGCATAATGGTAAATCTTGACTCCGCGTTGGTGTAAATAATTAGCATAATACTGTGTTGCTCGATAAATAAAAGGATGGTCTGGCATATTGGGAATCATAATCCGGACATCAATACCAGAGCGAACAGCAATCAAAATAGCTGATATCATTGTTTCATCGGGGACAAGATATGGACTTTGAATCCAAACACTCTTCTCTGCTGCTAAAATCAAGCGGACAAACCCATCTTTGATGATCTGTTCGCTGGAATCTGGACCATCTGCCACGATTTGCATAGGGACACCCTTTTCAATCTTTTTCTGTGGCAAAACAAAATATTCAGGTAAATAGCTCATGCGCTCCGACTTACTAGAAACGGAAGCATTCCAGTCACGAATAAAGATTTCTTGAAGGGTAAAACTTGCCGTCCCTTCAATTCTCCCATGAGTATCTCGCCATCTGCCAAAGCGTTTTGATTCTCCCAGGTACTGATCCCCTACATTGAATCCACCGGTCCAGCTGATCTGTCCGTCAATGACGACGATTTTTCGATGTAAATGATAATTTAAGCGGGTTTTTGCTAAAATGTTCTTTGATGTGATAAACGGAGTGACTTTACCGCCGTTTTTGATAAGCGTTTCAAAAAACTTTTTGTTGGTTTTTGGAGAGCCCCAAGGATCATAGATCATTTTGACCTGGACTCCTGCTGCCGCCTTTTCCTCTAAAATACGCAAAAAACGATTACCGATTCGGTCATTGAAGAATGCATAGTACTCTACATGAATCGTACTTTGAGCAGCTCGTAAATCTTCAAATAAACGTTCAAACTTTGCCGTCCCATCTAAAAAGAACTCCAGCTCATTGCGAACAGCTAAAGGGGATTCGTCCAAATTTTGGAAATACTTTACTAAAGATTTCGCCGCCGGATACAACTGATCCGGTTCATTGTAATCCACATGACGATTGTCTTCCTGAATGATCTCATTGATTTCCTTTACGCGCTTTTCATCCTCTTGTTCAAACCGATACATAGTCTCGCCATCGATTCCCCGTCCACAAAAAGCATAAATTAAAAATCCGATCACAGGTAAAAAAATCAAGGTCAATAGCCAGGCCCAGATCGTTGTAATATTCCGCGGTTTACGAAAAACGGTAATTATCGCACCCACAGCATTGGCAATAAAAATTAAAAAAATAATTTGCTCAATAATTCCCAAGTGGTCCCCTCTTTTCAACAAAAAATTCTCTCATTTGAATTATACCCAAATCACAGTAGTAATAAAAGAAACACGCTACAGAATAGTCATTTTCTCATAAAAAAAGACAACATCACTAAGATGCTGTCTTTAGCCGTCGATAATTATGCCAACCAGTTCGCTACTTCTGCTAGTGCATCAGATAATCCAGCTGGATTCTTACCGCCTGCTTGTGCCATGTCTGGACGACCGCCACCGCCACCGCCAACTTTTGGTGCAATTGCTTTGATCAAGTCGCCAGCCTTCAACCCTTTTTCATTCGCTGTAGGACTCATAGCCGCTAATAAATTCACCTTTTCCCCTTGAACTGTTCCAAGAACTAAGACGTCGGATAAGGCTTTTTGTTCCCATTGATCCGCCAATTGCCGCAGCTGATTCATATCTTTGACGTTAACTTGTGCTGTAATCACAGTGGTTCCATTGATTTCCTTCACGTCTTTGAAGACATCTCCGGCCTGTTGGTTCGCCAATTTTGTCGCTAGTTGTTCATTTTCTTTTTGTAATTCTTTTACTTGCTGTTGTAGCTGTTCTGTTTTGGTGACTACTTCTTTGATTTGTGGTGATTTCACGATTTGTGCAACCTGCATCAACTGTTCTTCTTCATCTCGGAAGGCTTCATATGCCTCTTTGCCTGTCAATGCTTCGATCCGACGAACACCGGCGCCAATACCAGATTCAGAAACGATCTTGAACAGGCCGATGTCTTCAGTGTTCACCACATGCGTTCCGCCACATAACTCGATAGACCAGTCACCAATATTCACCACACGAACATCGTGACCATATTTTTCGCCAAACAGGGCCATCGCACCCATATTCTTGGCAGTATCGATATCTGTTTCAATCGTTACGACTGGAATAGCCTCCCAAATTTTTTGGTTAACGATTTTTTCCATTTCTTTCAGTTCAACTGCCGTAACCTGACCAAAGTGAGTAAAGTCAAAACGTAAGTGGGTATCCGTTACTAATGAACCCGCTTGGTTCGCATGATCGCCTAAAACTTCTTTTAGTGCTTTATGCAATACGTGAGTCGCCGTATGGTTTTTTATCACTTTATTACGAAAAGCAGCATTTACTTGTAGGAAGTATTTATCTCCTTCGTTTAATGATTCAAGAACTTCTACAGTGTGCAACGCCTGACCATTTGGCGCTTTTTGCACATCTGTTACATTGGCAATGATTTTGCCTGATTGGTCAACAAGGATTCCTTTATCCGCAATCTGTCCACCCATCTCAGCGTAAAAAGGTGTCTCAGCAAAAATGACTTTGGCTTCTCCTTCCTCCACTGTGGAGACCATCGCATTGTCTTGTAGGATAACAAGTAATTCACTTTCAATTTCTAAATGATCATACCCGACAAACTTGCTGTCAACTTTGATATCACCTAATAACGCTGTTTGAACACCCATGGATTTTTCTGTCGTACGAGCTGCACGAGCACGTTCTTTTTGAGCCTGCATCTCTACTTCGAAGCCTTCATGATCAACTTTTAGCCCTTCATCTTCAGCAACCTCTTCCGTTAATTCCACAGGGAAGCCGAATGTATCGTAAAGCTTAAAGATGACTTTTCCATCAAGCGTTGTCTCGTTTTTGTCCTTCAGATCCGCTAAAACATCATTCAACATGGTCAAGCCATCGTTGATTGTTTCATGGAAGCGTTCTTCCTCAGTACGAACAACTTTTTCGATAAACGCTTCTTGTTGTTTAACCTCTGGATAGTAGCTCACCATAATTTCACCGACAACAGGAACTAATTTATACAAAAAGGCTTGGTCGATCCCAAGTTTTTTTCCATGCATGACTGCCCGACGTAATAAACGACGTAGGACATAGCCGCGTCCTTCATTTGATGGAAGCGCACCATCGCCAATTGCGAATACTAAAGAGCGAATGTGGTCAGCGATAACTTTAAAGGAAATATCTAATAATTTATCTGTTCCATATTTTTTACCACTTAATTCTTCAACTTTACCGATAATCGGTAAGAACAGGTCTGTTTCAAAGTTAGTTGGTGCATCTTGGATGATCGAAACCATTCGTTCAAGTCCCATACCCGTATCAATATTTTGATGAGGCAATGGTTCATACGTCCCTTGTGGCGTATGGTTAAATTCTGAAAAGACCAAATTCCAGATTTCTAGATAGCGTTCATTTTCTCCGCCTGGATAGTTTTCTGGATCATCTTCAGCTAAGTCGTTGAATGATTCTCCGCGGTCGTAGAAAATCTCTGAATCAGGACCGCTCGGACCAGCGCCTAGATCCCAGAAGTTGTCTTCGATCTCAACAACATGATTTGCTGGAATACCAACTTCCTCTAACCAAATACGTTTTGCTTCCTTGTCCTCTGGATAAACTGTGACATACAATTTATCCGGATCAAACCCGATCCAATCTGGCGAAGTCAAGAATTCCCATGCCCATTCGATCGCTTCTTCTTTAAAATAGTCACCAATAGAAAAGTTTCCAAGCATTTCAAACATCGTATGGTGACGGGCAGTTTTCCCGACATTTTCGATATCGTTTGTGCGAATGGATTTTTGTGCATTCGCGATGCGTGGATTTTCAGGAACGACACTTCCATCAAAATATTTCTTCATGGTGGCAACACCTGAATTGATCCACAATAATGTTGGATCATTTACGGGAACTAATGAGGCACTTGGTTCAATCATGTGCTCTTTCGTTTTAAAGAAATCTAAAAACATTTGGCGCACTTCAGCGCTTGATAATTTTTTCATCTATTCTCCTCTTTTCTAAAAAAATAAAAACTACCACTGCAGTCAAGGACGAAAACTCGCGGTACCACCTTGATTGCAATGATAGTTTGATCATTACCTCTTCAGCTCGTTAACGCTGAGCAGCGTTGATTTTTCAATCAAATAATTGTGGGAGCAATTTATTCTTCGCCACGTGCAGCTTTCAGCAATCGTGCACTTTCTGTGGAGGCGTAAGGAACAAACCATATCCTTTTATGAGTATAGGAAAAAGTTTGCCAAAAGTCAAACTAGATCTTGATTAAAATCGCTTTACGATACAAATAATCACTCGGCGATAATACTTTTTCATGGAGCATCGTCGTATTGTTGCTAAAATAGCTCGACAAAGGAAGAAAATCAACAATTGGAATGCCCACATTGTTTTTCTTATTCGTCAATTTTAAAACACCTGGATCTTCCGTGATCTCAAAACGTTCCATGGAAGTATCGAAATACAGGCCAAACATATTCTCCCTTTCCATCATCTTGCGAACCTTTTTTCCTCGGTAAGGGTCCTTCACATTCAAATCATTTCCCCAGCGGAATAGACGGCGGCTGCCCGCCCCGTTGACATACTCCCACTGATCCTCCGTCAAAAGATCAAAATTCTTCTTCCGAACTTTTTTCCTCAAGCTGCTATAGGTATGTTGCTCATGACTAAAAACAAAATAACTGTCTGAATGGGGCACCATTTCAATATACCAACGGTCTTCTTTCAAGACATTTCTAGGAAAAGACCAGGTCATGCTCTCTTCTGGTGTCAAATTCGGAGAAAGTACCTCTTTGATTTCTTCCTCATACATAGAAAATTGATCGGCTTCACCAGAAAAACTTCCTGTTACTGCATCGTAGATTCCTAAATAATTAGTTCCAGCGGGTAACGCATGTCGTTGAACGAACATTGGTGGAATTTTAACTTTTCGCAGACTTGTGGTTTTATCATTGATTAATTCCCCTAAAGAATCCACGTCAAAAAAATTGTACTGTCCACGTAACTCTTCAGGAATTGTGATTTCCTGAGAGTTTGGTGCAGTTTCTAATAGAGACAAGCCCTTAGTGCCCAAATTCCATCCTAAAATTGCATCTTTATTTCCAGGAATAAAAACAAATTCCTCTTCATCAATTAACAATTGGAACGTTTGACACTTAATCCCGTATAAATCAAAATCTTTTAATTCAATATCTGAAATCTTCATCAGCGGGTTAACAAAATGAAGTAATAACTGGCTTAGTAAGGTACGTTTTTCTTTGGGATTCAATCGTTTCCAATAGGACCAGTCTAGTTGATCGAGTAAGTTCATAATTCTTTCTGCCTCCTCCAACATCATATGCTAGAATTATACCATTATCATAATGAAATGAGGATTAAGATGAAAAAATATTTTGGCGCAACACCAGAACTTCAGGCTGCTGCTTTTTATTTGCGCTATCAAGTTTTTGTTTTAGAACAAAATATTTTACCAGAATTGGAATTCGATCAATTGGATACAACAGATCGACAATATCTTGTTTTCTTTGATGATCAGCTACCAGTGGCAACCGTTCGTTACCAAAAATTGGATTCTTTCACCTTGAATCCCGATCGCTTATGTGTCCATCCCGATTATCGAGGTCGCGGATTGGGTGCTGAATTGCTGCAATATATTGAAAAGCGAGCTAGTAAGGACGGATGTTGTTATTCCGTTCTCTCTGCGGAGATCAGCGCACAAAAATTTTACGAACAACAAGGTTACCAAGTTGTTTCTGACGTTTTTGAAGAAGATGGGATTCCATGTATCAAAATGCAAAAAGAGCGACTGTCCAAAGATTAGCGGACGTCGCTCTTTTTGTTAAGAATTCGAGCGCTTTTTATTTTTACGTACACTGCGCTCTTCCTGCCGGCGTGCTTGCCGACGTTTTTGTTTGTTTGATTCTGAAATTGCTCGATCAATTTTCTTTTTGTATCCAGGTTTGATTTTTTTCTTGGATTTTTTTACTAAACCAATCAATGTTGGATCTAGCTCATCCTTTGATTTCTCACGTTTCTTTCGTCGATTGCGGTCGTAGGTATCGACGATTTCTCCATTTTTTATTTCTTTTGGTTGGAAAGTAACGCCAGTATTTTCTATCAGACTAACGTCGTTTTCATCACTTGGACCATACAAGGTAATCGCTGTGCCTGAAAGTCCGTTTCGTCCCGTTCTTCCAACACGGTGAATAAAGAAATCTAAATCTTGAGGGATTTCAGCATTGATAACATGTGACACCCCTTCAATATCGATTCCCCGTGCGGCTAAATCGGTTGCCACAACATATTGGAAGTCTAAGTTTTGTACTTGACGCATTACCCGCTTACGTTCTCGTGGTGAAATATCCCCGTGAATCTTCGCCACTTTTAATCCTTGAGATTTCAAGTAGTCGCTGATTTCATCGACATGCTGTTTGGTATTCGCGAAAACAATGGCCAAATAAGGGTGCCCAATGGTTAATAACTGATAGATCAGACGATTTTTATCTTGCCCTTTTGTTGAAATCAACCAGTTTTCAATCGTATCGGAAATCACGGCTTTAGACTTGATTTCTTCAATCACTGGATTTTCCATATATTTCAAAAGAAACGGACGTAACTTCTCAGGAATCGTTGCAGAAAAAACTAGCATTTGAAGATGTTTCGGTAACCGACCAGCGATTTGATCTACTTCAGCTAAAAAGCCCATATCCAGAGTCATGTCTGCTTCGTCAACAACAAAATATTCTGCTGTATGAACCTTCAATGCCTGTTCGTTCATCATGTCTAAAATTCGACCGGGTGTCCCAATTGCTACATGAGGCTGATGAGTGGATAGCTTTTCTATTTGGCGTTGTTTATCAGTGCCGCCAACAAAATTAGTCACTCGAATTTCAGTTGGTGAAAATTGGGCGATTTGAATCGCTGCCTGATAAATTTGTGTTGCCAATTCACGACTTGGAGCTGTAATAACAATTTGTACCTCATCTTTTTCAGGATCAATCTTATCCATCAAAGGCAATAAAAATGTATGTGTTTTTCCTGATCCAGTTTGTGATTGTCCAACAACATTTTTTCCTTTTTTGACTAAAGGAATTAATTTTTCTTGAACCGCCGTTGGTTCAGTAAACCCTTTATCCTTAATAGCTTCAAGAATAAACGGCTGGAAATTGAATGATTCAAAAGTTCGCATGTTATACCTCTTTCTTTAACGTACTAATCGTATACGTGTGACTCGCTTTATCATGGAATAGGCGGTTTTTTCTTCTTATGAGAGCATACAATAAGTTGAAAAGAAATAAAAGCAAAATTCCTAAACTCATAAAGCCAAATGTAACATAAGCAATAAATATTGAGTGATTGGCTGTTGATAAATGGTTCATCGTAAAATTAAAAATCTGCAACAGTCCATTAAGGAAAAGATAAAAGGCGCTATACCGCTTCACTAAACTCCAAAACCGAATATGCTCTCTGTTCTTTTCTATCACTTTGATACGGACCACTTTTTTTCCAATGGTTTGCCCATTCCAAAAATACATAACCAGCATGAAGTATAACACAACTTCCAAAGTGAAGCTGACAAATGGATAACTTAATAAGACTTTTATGTCACTAGGTAGATTGGTTCCAATAAGACCAACAAGACTACTGAAAAAACCAATAACCATCCAGTCAATCACCATTGCTACAAAGCGCCGCAACAGAGAAACTTGCTGTCCTTTAATATACGATTCTGAATCAAGCTCGTTCCTTGTTGGTAGAAAGAAAGTAAAGAGTGGCGCACAGGCGAAGCCGAAGGTTCCACCTAATGTGTTGTGAAATAAGTCATTGACATCAAATAGACGATACGGGCGTGGATAAATAAAGTATAGTCCACTCAATTGAGTCAATTCGAAAAATAAGGACAAACAAAAACTAGCCAAAATCGTCTTCCAAAGTGAAAATTTGAAATAGTACCGACAGTACACACCAAATGGAAATAACAGGAAAATATTAAAAACCGGTTCAAGAAACACACTTTGTTTCATTGCCGGCAAATACGTGCTTGGATTATTCAATTGCAGTACTGTTTGATTCATGAAGTTGTGCCAAGATTGAAAAAGATGAAGCTCGTATCTCGGACCGGTCATCTGTGCTACTGCATCAATGCTTGGAAGAGGCAAAATGACCAAATAATAAGCAGATAGTAAATAGAAGACAAAGGAATAAAGAATCAGACTTCTCAATTTACCTAATTGTCCATATTTGCGATAGTAATAAATTAAAAATGGTGCAGTAATGATCATTGCCAAAAAAGGGAAAGTTATCACTGCTGCTTTAATAGGAAAAATATAACTGTTCATAAAACTCCCTCATCTTATTAAAGAACTGCCGACTATTCGAATCAGCAATGCTTTTTTTTGTGTTGTGGTAAAATGGAATCAGCTCTGATTTATCATGAATTTTCAAGGAGGTTTTTTTATATGCTTAATCCGCTTTTTGCGTTTGGCGTTCCCGCAGCCCTGATGGTTGCCTATATGATTTTCTATTTTTTAAAACGGATGAAAAGTAGCGAATATCGACGGTTTGCCTTGACATTGATTTCAGTTTTTTTGACAACTTTTAGTTATCAAGTTTACAACTACAGTCAAACTGTGGTCTCACTTACTTCAGCAGAAAGTTTTCAAAAGAACTTTGGATACAGTCAAGGTCGCTTAATCGTCCCATTCGCTCTCGGCGCAATTCTTACGGTCATCAATGTTTACTACCTTTTCCGTCAGTTTAGAAAAAAAGAATAACAGGGACTCCTGTTATTCTTCCAAATCAAAGAATTTGATTTCGACATTCTCAAGTAACTTCAAGGTATTCAAGTCTAAGTTGACCCACTCTTTTGATGCTGGTTGATAATTATTATCCTCAAACGACATTTCGATTTCATTCAAAAGTTGTTCGGGCGTTCCAAAAAAGCTTCGTTCTTTTTCAAGTAAAAGACTAATCAATGCTGGATTTTCTACTAAGAAATAATCCTCTTGGTATTTATATAAAATTACCTGGTAGGTCTTATTCGTAAGCTTGCAACGAATAGCGAATAATCCTTCAGACAATTTTGGCATTTTTTCTAAAACTTCTTCGGGACTCAAGAATTCACGATGTAGCATTCAGAGTTCCTCCTAACCAAGAAACATTATAGGAGAAAAAGAAGAACACTGGAAATAATATGTCTTGTCTCAAGGATTTTTTTACTTTTTTCTGAAGATTCTCCCTTTACTTTTATGATAAATTCCACTCGGTATAAAAAACTTCTAAAAAATTTTCCATAAATTTTTTTCTTCGTTCTGCTTCTAATTTTCCAGCTTTTGTATTCATCGTTTCTGGTAATTTGAAAAGCTTCTCATAAAAATGATTAATTACCGTACTTTTTTTACGATACTCCTGTTTACTCTTGAACTCTTGCGGTAATATAGCCGGATCATATAATGGGCTATCAGTATGCCCCCCATAATAAGCCGTTCGTAAAATACCGATCGCTCCTAAGGCATCAATACGATCCGCGTCCTGAACGATCTGTCCGGCTACAGTCAAATCAGCTTTTCCTTCTTCGATCTCCTTCGAGAAAGACATATTTTCAATGATTTCAAAAATTTCTTGAATCTCTTTTGTAGAGAAATCAAGTTCTTTTAAAAACTTTTTAAGGTTCCTTTTTTCCAACCCAACGTCAGCGACGACTTTATCATCGATAATATCATGAAGATAGCTCGCTGCTTCAATAATCAAAGTATCAGATATACCTTCTTGTTCAGCCAGTTGATTGGCTATTTTGGCCACGCGCTCCACATGATAAAAATCATGTCCGCTATGGTCGCCCCCAAGTTTTTCTATCGAATAATGGCGAATTTCTTCTACTTTATTCTTCTGCATCTAATCTCGGCTTTCTGGGTGGACGTTCGCCCCAATATTGAAATAGATCTGTTCGTAACGCCCCATTATATAATTTTCTTTTTTTGGTTGCTTTAGCGCCATAGAACTCTTCAAAGGCCAGATCACTTGTAAGAATATATTTGCTCCAGGTTTTTAGCGGACGAAAGACATCTCCCATCTCTCGATAAAGTTCACGTACCTGTTCTTCCTCTCCTAGACGCTCGCCGTATGGTGGATTTGCTACAATTACACCGTAGTCTTTTTCGGTCTTAAAGTCTTTGACAGCCTGTTGCTTAAATTGGATCGAATCCCCTAAACCAATTTCTTCTGCATTTGCTCGAGCAATTTCGATCATGCGACCATTGATATCTGATCCAGCAATATCCAATTCGATATCATAGTCAGCAGCATTATCAGCCGCTGCCCGTACTTTTTCAAATACAGAGGAATCAAACCAATCCCACGCCTCGCATGCAAAATCACGATTGAAGCCAGGAGCGATATTGTGTCCAATCAAGGCAGCTTCGATACACAATGTTCCAGAACCACAAACAGGATCATAAAAAGGACGATCTTTACGCCAATTTGTCAGCATCACTAATGCTGCAGCCATATTTTCTTTCAGTGGCGCGCCACCCTTTTCTAACCGATAGCCGCGTTTAAACAAACTTGGTCCAGTAGTATCTAAAGTCAGGACAACATGATCCTTTAATAAAGCTACCTCTAATTGGAACAATGCCCCTGTTTCAGGTAATGGTACACGAGCTGGACGATGATAGACCTCACGCAAACGCTCCACGATAGCTTTTTTAGTGATCGATTGGCAGTCAGGGACGCTGTACAGCTTCGATTTTATTGAGCGTCCCGCAACTGGGAATTCTGCATCCAACGGTAAATAGTCTTCCCACGGAATTGCCTTTACTTTTTCAAATAATTCATCAAATGTAAAAGCATCAAATTCATCGACAATAATTTTTACACGATCCGCTGTTCGTAACCATAAATTAGCAGTAGCGATTGTCTCCAAGTCTCCTTTAAATCGTGCCCGTCCATTTTCCACTTGACACTCGATGCCAAGTCCTCTTAATTCTTTGCCCACTAGAGCCTCTATACCAGCGGCAGCTGTGGCAATTAAATTGTATTGTTTTTCCATAATATCTCCTTTGAACCTCTTCTTAGTTATCATTTATTGTTTTTGTTATCTATGAGGGGCAATCTTGAATTTTCCAATAAAAAAACCTTCACAACAAAGTTGGAAGGCACACCCTGAATTGCTGCAATTTTCTGTAAGCCATGTTTTGTACGGCGATCCACTCAGGGAAGCGTGATCGTCGTGGTAATCATCTATCTCCGACATTAATGTCGTCTCTTTCATCGTTCATTTCCTTAGAAAAAGCGCCCCTACCATTGTTTGGGTTGCTCGCTCGAGGGGTTTACCGCGTTCCACCATTTTGATTTCTCAAAATGCTTCGTCACTGTGGCACTTTCAAGAATACTCAGGCATAGATTCCTCCTTAGCCTTTTTTTCTGCCGTTACTTCAAAAGAAGTACCTTAGCTTATGGTTTCGCTAAGCACGAACACTACAGACATCTCAGTCTGTGCGAGCATGGACTTTCCTCAGCCTGCGCAAAGCAAACCGCGATCACCCAAAAATTGCATCATTCAAATTTAAAATTGACGAGTTTTTTCAATGTCGCTCTCATCTTGAGTATAATTTTGACCAAAGTCCGAAGATGTTTGTGCAGAGGCTTGTTGGTCAAGCTTCTTACCAAATACTTCTCTTTCAAGATTCGATAAACGTTTCAAGATGTCAAAGTTTGTTACCGCTGAACTCTTAGGCGCAGCTTCTTTTACACGTGAAGGTGCTGGCTGAGCTTTTGACAGTTGTTCAACTTTTGCTTTCAACCGATCGTTTTCTTCTCTCAACGTTAATAATTCTTTGTTATAAGCTTCATAATCTTTAATTACATTGTCCAAAAATTCATCAACTTCGATAGGATCGTAGCCGCGCATTTTTGTTTTAAATTCTTGCTCCAAAATATCGTTAGGAGTATAGATTACATTCGCCATTTTTCCACCTCATTAGCTCTAATCTTAATTTACTTTCCTATACATTCTAGCTGATATACCAAAGGAAATCAAACACTATCCCCAAAGTATGAGGAATTTTCTAAATCATCCATCGTGATCGTAAGTAAATCATAAGAATTTCTCTCCTGAAATTTCTCTACATCCTTTAGAAAAAATTTGGTTTTACCAGGATACTCTGTATCATAAACGATAAGCGCTGCGTCCGTGTGCTGAAGCAGAAAGTTTACATGATTTTTAAATTGTATTGGATTTTGATACGGGTGATGACTGACAGAATCAACGAAATCAGCCGTTTGTACCAGCTCATTCAAAAATAATTGATTGTGTTCTTTCCAGTTACTTCCGAATCCTTCAAAGGGAAAAATAATAGCTAATTTTATCTGAGGATAGTCCTTTTTGAGTTCATTGACGATTTGCCCTGTCCAAATCTCTGTGCCAAGACTGCCGCTAATCATCACCCATTCCAGACCATTTTCAATTAACGCAATCAGTTCTCGTTTTAAAACATTCTTAATGACTTGTACCTTTGGATCTTTCTCATTGAATATTCCCAATTCATAGCTTTGATATCCTGTTACGTATAATCGCTCTATTGTTTCATTCATTGCATTTTCCTTACTTTCACTTAAAAATAAAATATCTTTCGAAAAAATTTGCTATAATAGCTAGCAGGAGTGTGATAAAAATGACCTTTCATTACCCTAACGGTCAGTTGTTTTCACAAAAAAATCCACGAGAACGTACATTAAAAAAGGAGACGACGTTTGCGAATCGCGGGATGCGCTTTGAAGAAGCAATTAATCAAAGCAACGAATACTACTTAACTCATAATAAGGCAGTTGTCCATAAAAAGCCAACGCCGCTTCAGATTGTTAAGGTCGACTATCCCAAACGAAGTGCAGCAGTCATTAAAGAGGCCTATTTTAGACAGCCTTCTACTACTGATTACAATGGCGTTTATCGCGGATACTATCTAGATTTTGAAGCGAAGGAAACGAAAAACAAAACCTCATTTCCGCTGAAAAATTTCCATCAGCATCAAATCACTCACATGCAGCAATGCATAAAGCAAGAGGCGATTTGTTTTGTTTTGCTATGGTTTTCAAGCTTGAATCGTTGCTTTTTTCTTTCTGCTCAAGAACTGGTAAACTATTGGAACGAGCAAGAGAACGGCAAAAAATCAATACCACTTACAGTAATAGAAACAGTTGGTATCGAGATCACACCGCAAATTGCCCCAAGAATCCCTTACTTGGCAGCGGTGGAACAATATCTTGAAAAAAGGAGTTAATCAAATGGCTAATCCCTCACGTTCGCAAAAGAAAATGCGAACTGCACAAGGAAAAAAACCTGCATCAAAGAAGACAAAAAATCGCCATATTGGGTTGAAAATCGCGATTGCAATTGTGGGGTTACTTTGTGTAGCTTTACTAACGGGCATCGGCGTCTTCTTCTTCTACGTGAAAGATGCGCCAACTTTAAGCGAAAAGAAATTGGACGCAACAGTATCTTCAAAACTATATGACAAGGATGGCAATATTTTTGAGGATTTAGGTGCTGAGAAACGCGAAAAAGTCAGCGCCACTAAAATACCGCAGGAATTAGATGATGCGATTGTTTCGGTGGAAGACCGACGCTTCTTTAAACACAACGGCGTTGATCCAGTTCGAATCATGGGTTCGTTATTCCACAATATTACGAATAAAGGCGGACTTCAAGGCGGTAGTACATTGACGCAACAGCTTGTAAAGCTTTCGTTCTTCTCAACAAAAGCTTCAGATCAAACACTAAGGCGAAAAGCACAAGAAGCCTGGTTAGCAATACAGCTTGAGAAAAAACACTCGAAACAAGAAATACTTACTTACTATATTAATAAAGTCTATATGGCAAATGGCCTCTACGGGATGGAAACTGCTGCTGAAACCTATTTCGGAAAAGAACTACAGCATTTAACTATCGCTCAGACCGCCTTGTTAGCCGGCATGCCGCAAGCACCCAATTCATATGATCCTTATAAACATCCTGAAGCGGCGAAAGATCGACGAGATACAGTGCTTTACACAATGTTGAATAATAAGAAGATTACTCAAGACGAATATGATAAAGCAACAAAAGAACCGATTGATCAAGGTTTACTACCACTGGAATCTGACAATCAGGAACGAAAAGTTGCCGATAATTATGTCAAAGAAGTTATTGCTCAAGTAGAAGATAAAACAGGGAAGAACGTTTACACCGACGGTTTAGATATTTACACGAATTTAGATACGGATGCTCAAAATCGACTTTACTCGATCGTAAATGGTGATGAATATGTTCAATACCCGGATGAAGAGTTACAAATTGCCGCCACACTCGTTGATAGTAAAACTGGAAATGTGACTGCTCAAATTGGTGGTCGCAATATCGCAGACGATGTCTACTTGGGGATGAACCGAGCAGTAAATACCAATCGTGATTTTGGTTCGACAGTTAAACCAATTACCGATTACGGTCCACTTTTTGAATACAAACAACAATCAACTGGGACGCTAATCAAAGACGAACCTTACTATTATGAAGGAACTAAAACGGAAGTTAAAAACTGGGATTTGACGTACCAAGGAACAATCTCCTTAAGACGAGCTCTATATGATTCACGTAATGTTCCTGCTGTAAAAGTCTTTAATGAAGTTGGAGCAGATAATGTTGCGAAGTTTCTTAAAAAATTAGGTATTCAGTACAAAGAAATTCAGCAAGCTAACGCCATATCAAGTAATACTGAAACGCAGGATGGTACCAAATATGGTATCTCTACTGAAAAAATGGCTGCTGCCTACGCGGCCTTTGCTAATGGCGGGACTTACAACGAACCGCTTTATATTAACAAGATTAAATATCAAGATGGTTCTGAACAAACATTTGAAAATGAAGGTAAAAAAGCCATGGAACCTTATACGGCCTATATGATTACTGACATTTTGAAAGATGTGATTACTAAGGGAACTGGATACAAGGCTCAAATTCCGAACTTGTTTCAAGCCGGGAAAACTGGGACTTCGAACTATACAGATGATGAACTAGCCAAAATCCCTCATTCTGGATCAATTTCTCCAGATGTAATGTTTACTGGCTATACGCCTCATTATTCATTATCTATTTGGGCCGGCTATGATAACAGAATGACACCAATCACCACTCAATCCGAAGGTATCGCTCAAGATGTTTATCGCGAAATGATGAGCTATGCCTCAGAAAATGTTTCAAATGAAGATTGGGTCATGCCAAATGATGTTTTAAGAATTGGAAATGAACTTTATGTAAAAGGAGCGTCTTCCGTTCCAGTACAACCTAGCTATTCTGTCCAAGGCTCTTATTACAATAACAGCAGCTATTCCAGCGAAACGACTACTCAAAGCAGTAGTGTTGAATCTGAAACCAGTGCATCGGAGTCATCAACAGTGGTTCCACCAGCAAGCAGTAGTGAAGCACCACCAAGTTCTGCACCTGATCCTACACCAACACCGTCTTCGTCTGCTGAACAGCAACCATCACAGCCGTCATCAAGTGCTAATCAGCCTGACCCGGCACAGGCACAACGAAATTTACAGCCTAGTTCTGGTAATTAAAAAAAAGCCACTCGAATTATTTTCGAGTGGCTTTTAATCTCTCTTTCCCATCTTGGCACATATCTAATAACGGACAAATTTCGCATTTAGGTGCGCGTGCGGTGCAGTGATAACGTCCGAAGAAAATGAGTGTGTGATGGCTTTTAACCCATAAGTCTTTTGGTATTTTCCGCATTAACGTGGCTTCTACTTCCGTTACAGAAGCACTTAATTTACAAATCCGTAAACGTTTAGTTACTCGTTCTACATGGGTATCCACAGCTATGGCAGGTACACCGAACGCATCCCCGAGCACTACATTGGCGGTCTTACGGCCAACGCCAGGCAACTTAATTAACTCTTCGCGAGAATTAGGGACAACGCCGCCGTAATTATCTAACAGCATCTGTGCACAGGCCTTAATATTTTTTGCCTTGTTCCGATACAAACCAATTGTTCTAATCTTTGCAATAATCTCTTCAATAGGTGCTTGAGCCAAAGCTTCAGGTGTTGGATAGGCCGCAAATAGTGCCGGTGTCGCTTTGTTCACAGAAACATCTGTTGCCTGCGCACTTAAAATGACTGCAATTAATAATTGAAAAGGTGATTCAGAGTGGAGCTCTCCCACCGCATCGGGAAACATTTCATACATTCTTGACATAGCTTCCATTGTTTTCTCTTTGCTAAGCATCTGGATCTTTCCCTTCTAACCAGTTATACAAAGACACTTTAGGAAGTTCTTCAGAATGATTCTGTTCTTCCTTTTGAAGTAAAATTTGTTTTCTTCGGCGCTGTTCCTCTTCAACCTGCACTTTTGATCGAATATTTTTTTTCTCCCAACTTTGTAAGACTGTTTCGATATATTTAAAATTATACGCCTGATTTAAAACAGCTTCTTGTAATGCCAACTCAATCAATGAAGGCGAGTAATGATCCTCATTCAACCAATAGCCAATTTTTTGGTATTCAATGGGTGACAATGGGCGGCCAAACTCCTGCTCGAAAGAACGCAGCATTTTCTTTTGTGCGGCCAAATCATTCTTCTCCTCCGCTTCAAAACGCTCTTGTTCTTTTAGTATGTTTAATTTTTCATATGCTGGCATCAAATTATAACGATCACTTTGCTTTCCAGATTCGTCCAAAGCTGTTTCAAGGGTGACAAACTCTTTTTCAACCAAGCTATTTAACACACCATAAATTTTTTCAATGGTATCACCCATATTTTTAGCGATTATTGTTAAATTCGGAAAATCTTCTCCTGCTTGATGTGCAGCATGAAGCTGAAGCCAGAGCATAAATTCGTTTGTATCTAAACCGAGTTTTGTATAATTTTTTAAGAGCAGATTTGAGACGGTCGTTTCTCCTCCTGCTAAATAATCCTCTAATGAAATCATTTTAAATCCTCCGTTCCCATTTTAGTTTACACTAAAAAAAAAAGAAGTCCAATCCTGGAAAACGAATTATAAAGAAACAAAAAAACAGGAAGGTTTCCCTCCCTGTTATGGTTTATTCTGCTTCTGCTAAGGCTGCTTGAGCTAAGATATTTAAGTAGTTCCATGGGCGATCGAAGTGGGGTTGGAAGAAGAAATCTTGTAATGCTAGGTCTTCCAAGGTCATGCCATTTTGGATAGCTACTGACAATGTATTGGCTGATTGCGTAATATCATATTTAGAAAGGAACTGTGCACCTAAAATTTTGTTTGTTCCCTTTTCAGAGACAATCTCCATTAAGACTTTTTCAGTCGTCGGCATAAATTCTGGACGATAGTTGTCTTCGATAACAGTCACATTTGCATCAATTCCATTCAATGCAGCACCTTCTTTTGTCAATCCAGTTGAACCAATCGTCCAACCAAATAGATATAGTCCAGATGTTCCTTGTGTTCCACGATATTTCATTTTTTGTTCAACTAGATTTTGTCCAACTAGCATCCCTTGACGCACAGCGTTTGTTGCTAATGGGATATATTGTTCTTGTCCTGTTGGATTGTAATGAACAACCGTAGAGTCTCCAGCAGAGAAAATATCAGGATTGCTTGATTGCATGTATTCGTTCACTTTGATTGCGCCGCTTGGCAGCATATCAACCTTATCCTTCAATAAATCTGTATTTGGTCTGAAGCCGACACATAAAATGACCATATCTGCATCAAACTCTTGACTTGCTGTCACTACTCTTGTCACCGCACCAGATTCGTCGGCAACAAATTCATTGACGTTTTCACCCAAAGCTAATGTTACACCGCGATCCACTAATTCTTTTTCTAAAAGATTTGTGAAGGGTTCGTCCAAGTATTTGTTCAAAATTCTAGATAGACCATCAATCAAGGTTACTTGTTTACCGGATTCAGCAAAAGCCTCGACTAATTCAATTCCGATATAGCCTCCACCTACTACTACTACTTTTTTAGCATCCTTTGCTTGCTCAATGATGACATTTGCCTGGTTGTAGTTTTTACATAGCAATACATTTTTGGATTCAATTCCTTTGATTGGCGGAATAATTGGCCAAGAACCTGTTGTTACTACTAATTTATCATAATCTACTATTTTTTCTTCGTTTATTTTTAAATCCTTAGCTGTTACTTTTTTCGCATCTGTATCAATATTTGTTACATCGTGTTCCATGTTCACTTTTGCACCTAGGGAGGTTAATTCTTCAGGATTTGAGTAAAACAATCCTGCTGGATCCTTCACTACTCCTCCGACATATAAAGCGATTCCACAAGATAAGAAAGAAATGTTATCGTTCCGCTCAAATACAGTAACCTCTGCATCTGGGTGGTTTGCTAAAATATTTTTAACGGCTGCAGTGCCGGCATGTGTACATCCTACTACTACTACTTTCATCATTGTCCCTCTTTCATTTGATAATTTTTTGTTTGCAATCTTTTGCACAAGGACAGTATAACAGAATTCAAATTCTGTCTAAATAAATTTGCTCACGAATAAACATTTTTATCTTCCTAAGAGAAATTATGTAAGCGTAGTTAGTAAAAAATGCTTTAGAAGCCAGTCAGATAAAGCAAAAAAAGCTGAACAGAATTTCTGTTCAGCTTTTTCATTTTGAATGAAAAACATGATTATAGTTCGTTAAATGTGTTTACAACATTTTCAACAGTGAAACCAAACTGTTCTAGTACGTAATCACCAGGTGCAGAGGCTCCAAAATGATCGATTCCGATCATTTTACCTTCTGAGCCAATGTAACGTTCCCAGCCAAATGGTGAAGCAGCTTCAATTGCTACGCGTTTTGTTACTGCTTTTGGTAAAACGGATTCCTTGTACGCTTCATCTTGTGCTTCGAATAGATCAAAGCTTGGAAGAGAAACTACAGAAACATCTTTCCCTTGAGCCTTTAATTCTTTTTGTGCTTGAACAGCTAGATCTACTTCAGAGCCCGTTGCGATCAAAATACCATCCGGTGTGTTTGATTCAGCTTTAGATATGACATAGCCACCTTTAGCGACTCCATCTTTAGCCATTTCTTTGCTGTTTGGCAAGACTGGTAAGTTTTGACGACTTAAAACTAAGATAGTAGGCTTATTTTTTGTTTCTAATGCTTGAATCCAGGCTGCAGAAGTTTCATTACCATCAGCAGGACGAATGACTTGGACATTTGGCATACAACGAACACTAGCCAATTGTTCGATTGGCTCATGTGTTGGGCCATCCTCCCCAACAGCAACAGAATCATGAGTCAATACATAAATAACTGGTAATCCTTGAATCGCCGACATTCTAACAGCAGGGCGAAGGTAGTCGGTAAAGACGAAGAATGTTCCGCCGTATACACGTGTACCACCATGTAAATGAATACCGTTCATAGCACTTGCCATTGCAAATTCACGAACACCAAACCAAATATTGCGACCTTCATAAGATCCAGGTTGGAATTCAGCTTCATCAGCAATCGTCGTGTTGTTTGAACCAGATAGGTCAGCTGATCCACCCCAAATGTTTGGAACTGCTTTTGCAATTGCCTGAATAGCATCTTTACTTGATACGCGACTCGCTTGAGCTGTACCTTCCTCGTAAACTGGTAAAGCTTTTTCCCAGTTTTCTGGTAAATCGCCTGCAAAGGCCATTTTAAATTGTTTGGCTAACTCAGGATGAGCTTTTTCGTAATTTTCGAACATCGCATCCCATTCTGCTTCTGATTTCGCGCCCTTATCGTTGATTTGCTCTTTGAAACGTTTGGCAACATCTTCAGGAACAGTAAAGTCAGGATATTCCCAGCCATAAACAGTTTTTGCCACGTCAATTCCTTCTTGACCGAGAGGAGCTCCGTGGACTGCAGAAGTCCCTTCTTTAGGTGAACCAAAACCAATGACTGTTTTAATTTCGATTAATGTAGGTTTTTCAGTTTCAGCTTTTGCTTCGTCAATTGCTTTTGAGATGGCTTCTAAATCATTGCCGTCTTTTACTAAGATATGTTGCCAACCATAAGCTTCGTAGCGTGCACCAACATTTTCAGTGAATGCCTTTGAAGTAGGTCCATCCAAAGAAATATCATTTGAATCGTATAAAACGATTAATTTGCCAAGCTTCATGTGACCTGCCATTGAACTTGCTTCGCCGGAAACGCCTTCCATTAAGTCCCCATCGCCACATAGTGCGTAGGTGTAGTGATCCACAACGTTAAAGCTGTCACGGTTGTATGTCGCAGCCAAGTGTGCTTCAGCCATTGCCATTCCGACAGAAGTTGAGATACCTTGACCTAAAGGACCTGAAGTTGCTTCAACCCCATCAGTATGATGAAATTCTGGGTGTCCTGGTGTTTTACTTTCCCATTGACGGAAATTTTTCAAATCATCAATCGTTACTTGATAGCCTGCAAGGTGTAACAAGCTGTACAGCATTGCAGAACCATGACCTGCCGATAAAATAAAACGGTCGCGGTTTGGCCAGTTTAATGAAGTCGCTGGATTAACATTCAAATGTTTAGTCCATAAAGCATAGGCCATCGGTGCCGCACCCATTGGTAACCCTGGATGACCTGAGTTTGCTTTTTGGATTGCCTCAATACTTAACGTTCTGATTGTGTTTACACCTAGTTGATCGATATTGTCGAACAAATTACTTCCTCCTTTTTGGTCATAAATACTTTAATTACAGATTCATTGTAACCGATTTATTTTGACTTTTCAATCACTTAACAACAAAAGATTTACTTTCTGTTGTGCAATCCTTTTTTCTTTTGAATCTCTTTTAATTTCTCGGGGGTTACATCGTTTCCCTCTGGATCAACAACCTTCATCCCTTCGATATGATGTCGCATGCCGCTACGAAATGAAGAAATGTATTCTTCGCGAAGAACCTTCTGTTCATGTGCCTCTGCATCAGTTAAGCCCACTGTTTTCTTTTTCTTAGCTAATTCGTTGATCCGTGCAATTGTTTCATCGTTAATCATCTTAAGCACCTCTTTTCCCTCTTTAATTATACATAAAAAAAAATAAGTTGAAAGCACAAACAAATGCGAACGCTTGTTTGATTTGTTGCAGTAACTATGCTACACTAAAAAAAACGAAAGAAGGTGCGGGCATTGGCAAAACGAACGGAAACAAAACAACTAGAAGTTTTACGTTTCATTCATGAACGCGTTGAAGATAAAGGTTACCCACCCACTGTTAGAGAAATTGGAGAAGCTGTGAATCTTTCATCTACATCTACTGTTCATGGCCATTTATCCAGATTAGAAAAAAAGGGTTGGATTCAACGAGACCCAACAAAACCAAGAGCAATCGAATTAACCATTACAGGATTAGAGAAAATCGGAGCGACACCTCAGGTTATTCCAATGCTGGGGGTCGTTACTGCAGGTGAACCTATATTAGCTGTTGAAGAAGCATCAGATTTCTTCCCGGTTCCTCCGGATTTATCTAGCGAAGAAGGCAGCTTGTTTATGCTGACAATTCGCGGTGAAAGTATGATCAACGCTGGAATTTATGATGGGGATCATGTAATTGTCAGAAAGCAATCGACAGCGACAAATGGTGAGATCGTGATAGCGATGACTGACGAGAATGAAGCGACCTGTAAAAGATTCTATCGGGAATCGGATCATATCCGTTTACAACCTGAAAATGATGAATTAGCGCCATTAATTTTTGACAATGTATCCATACTTGGAAAAGTCGTTGGCTTGTACCGCAATCATATTTATTAATCGGAATTCACTTCCGATTATTTTTTTCTTTACAAATCGAACAAACATTCGTATAATGAATATACAAACACACGTTCGCGTATTTATTAGGAGTGATTATTGATGAAAGCAGTAAGAAGATTTGGTTTGATTATCGCTGTATTGTTACTAGGATTATTGATTGGTAAGTTAGGTTCTTTAGCTACGATCGTCATTTTTTCTGGTTTGTTCCTCGTTTGGTTTATGTTATGGGATGAGCGCAAATATGCACAACACTATGCTGAACGTTACTCTGATGAAGAAGATACTGAAGAAGACATTTATTATAAAGAACCTGCTGAAGATTTTTATTATGTGACTTATGACCATCATTATCATAAGTCTGCTTAACTTACTATACGAGCTGCTAGAGAAATCTAACAGCTTTTTTGTTGGTAAAACACAGTTCATTTGGTTTATAGAACTATTAAAAGAAGTGGGTATGACAAGATGTTTGTCATACCCACTTCTTCCAAAAATAGGTTATTAGTAGTCCATTAAGGTTAAAATATCGTATCCTTTAATTTTATCTCGTCCATGCAACTCTTCCAACTCGATCAAGAAAGCACAACCAACAACAATCCCCCCAAGTTTTTCAACTAATTCGATTGTCGCCTTAATTGTACCGCCAGTAGCTAATAAGTCATCTGTAATTAAAACACGCTGACCAGGTTTGATCGCATCACTATGGATTGTTAAGGTATCGGTGCCATACTCTTTCTCATATTCGACTTCAATTACTTCACGAGGCAATTTTCCTGGTTTACGGACAGGAGCAAAACCTAAGCCTAATTCAAAAGCAACTGGACATCCCACGATAAATCCACGTGCCTCTGGACCCACGACCATATCGATTTGTTTTTCTTTTGCATAGTTAACAATTTGTTTAGTAGCTTCACGGTACGCTTCACCATCAGCCATTAATGGCGAAATGTCGCGGAAAATGATTCCTTCTTTTGGATAATCTGGAATACTGGCAATATAATCTTTCAAATTCATTTTGGTTGTTCCTCCTAGCTTTTCAGCCAATTTCTAATTGTTTGAATATCATTCATCAGTAAAAATTCTTCACTATCAATACGAGAGATACGACTTTGATAAATCTCACTCTCTTCAAATGCACGTGTCTGTGGAGACTCGACCATTTGTAAAACGCCGTCGTCTATTGTAACAAATTTCAACTCAGAAAACACGTGAATCATGAATACTAATAATTTTTCGGGAATTCTTAAATAATTCGAAACAAATTTCAATTTAAATCGAATGTCTACACGTGGCTGCTTCATAAAGAATTTATATAGTTTAGTAAATTGATCACGAGTAGGCAAGCCATTCAAATACGCATCATCTGGACTATATAAATAAAGATAGATTCGTTCAAAATTTCCGGTAGTTAAAATTTTTTTTAATAGTTCCTTATAGTCAGGACAATCTAACACAACTAGTTGATCATAATTTGACCATTCGATTGCTGGATTATATAAAGTAATCGACTCCTGTAATTCTTTGGAGAAAAATTTCTGACTAGTTGATTGGAAGGCCAAATACAGAACTCGACCGTTTTCTATTCTTTCATTCCAGGTATATTTTGCTCGACGATCAATCACTTGAAGTCCTTCAGAAGCAAAATCAATCAAACGAAGCTGTACTTTCTTCTTACCATTCCATTCATTGATCTCTAAGTCACCGATAAAGCGTGTATCTGGTTGTTGAATTTCTTCACTATCCTTGCCAAAACCAAATCCGATAGCATCTAATTGACTCTCTTCATTCTTCAATGAAAATTTGACGTGCTGTTGTTCACTGCCGATTTGCTTAAAAGAATCTACATGCCCCTCCACTAAAAAATTAGGCGCTGGATTATCTGTTCCGAAAGGAGCTAGTTTCTTCAATTCTTCAACAAATTTCAGATTGATTTCTGATAATGCTAAAGACTTATCAATCAACAACGCAGACCCCTTGGTCAAATCGATTTTCTGTGCAGCGATGTAATCATTCATCATTTTTCTTAAGGTATCTATATTTTCTGATGGCATAGTTAATCCCACTGCAGCAGCGTGACCGCCAAAATGAGTGAATTCAGAACGCATCGTGTTTAACATGCTGAATAGATCCAACGCATCAATACTTCTACCAGAACCTTTTGCTACACCGTTTTCATCGATAGACAGAACAATTGTCGGACATCCCGTTTGCTTTAGAATGTTTCCGGCAACGATTCCTAAAACACCTGGATTCCATCCCTCTTTTGCAATTAAATGGACAGCATCACCAGGATTGACTAAGGCGATAGCCTCAGCAGTAGTTTCTTGGACTATCGTTTTACGATCTTCGTTGATTTTATTTAATTTTTCAGCTAAGTTTTGAGCGACTTCATCATCAAAGGTAGTCATCAACTCTACTGCTGGATTTGGGTCTCCTAATCGACCGATCGCATTTAATCGTGGGCCCAAACTGAAACCAATACTCGTTTCATCAACTTTTTGTAAATCAACTGAACTGACTTTTAATAATTCTAGTAAACCTAAACGTTGTGTTTGCTTGATTGCCTGCAGTCCTAATTTTACTAAATTCCGATTTTCTCCAGTCATTGAAACTAAATCGGCGACAGTACCTATGGTAACTAAATCCAGCATTTCTAAAGGAACTTCTTCTAATAGAGCCGTAGCTAACTTGAAGGCAACGCCTGCTCCAGCTAGTTCACCAAAGGGATAACTACCTTCTGGATGACGAGGATGGATAATACAATAAGCATCTGGTAAAACTGGCGGCATCTCATGATGATCCGTAACAATTACGTCAACCCCTTGAGAATTAGCAAATTCAATAGCTTCGTTTCCAGCCACTCCATTATCGACAGTGACAATTAACTTGACACCTTCATTGATTTTTTCAGCAAAAAGCTCTTTGTTCGGACCATAACCATGAATAAAACGATTCGGCAAAACATATTGAACGTTTGCGCCAATCATTTCTAAGGTTTCTAACATGATCGAAGTGCTGGTGATTCCGTCTGCATCATAATCACCATATATTAAAATAGGCTGTCCTTCCATAATCGCAATCTGAATCCGATCAACGGCCTTATCCATATCATGCATTAAAAAAGGATCGTGTAGATCATCGATATTTGCCTTCATCAACTGCTTGAACGCTTCTAACGTATGTATATCTCGATTCCATAATAGTTCAGCAAATGTCTCACTGTATCCTTGATTCGCTAGTTCCGCTTTAAAAGTTGAATCAATTGAACTAGATTCTCTGAACTGCCAATCGAAGCTTGATTTTTTCACTGTATCACTTCCCAACCGTATCAGTATAGCAAAAAAAAATCAGACAAGAAAGAGAAGAAGACCTTAGTTTCGCAACTAAAGTCTTCTTTCCTAATCATAGTAATCAATTGGTGGATTGTTTTTTTTGTCTGGCTGTCCATTCTCCATTGCTGCTAATGCTTGATCTTTATCTTTCAGTAAGCTTTCATAGTTAGCCTTTAGCACAGCTATCTCATTTTCTTTTTCTCGCTGATAAGCCGCTTTTTCTTCTTCTAATTTTTGTTCATTGTTCGTTTCATAGCCCTTAATTGTTTCTTTAAGCTGTTTGATTTCCTTGCGCTGTTGAAATAAGGTAGCACCAGAAGTTAATAGAACAACCAAAGCTCCAATCAAAGCAGAGCCGATAATGACTAAAACTAATGATAAATAGATTTTTTTAATCAAGAAATTAACCGGAACTTCCTGACTATTAGAAAGGGCAAAAATCACAATCAGCAAAACTAAAATAAATCCTAGTAGTACTTTCCATTGTTTTTTCATATGCCTTCCTACTTCCTATTAAATAATCCACCCGCTAAAAAATCCCCAATTTGCGGGAACATCCCATAAAAGCGACTTGCTCCTTCCATTATAAGTGGACGATTGATTTCACGAGTCGGTTTCCCCATTTTGTTGACGATTGTCTTTGCCAGCTTATGCGGGTCTAGGACAATTCCACCTAGGTTTTCTAAATAACTTCCGCTTGGATCTGCTTTATCAAAAAATTCTGTGGCGATTGGCCCAGGGTTGATTGTTGTGACAAAAACGTTTGCCGGACGCAATTCTAAACGTAAAGCATTAGAAAAGCCAAGAACCGCAAATTTCGTTGCCGAGTAAACCGTTGATTTAGGAGTCGCCATCTTCCCAGCCATTGATGCGACATTAAAAATGTGTCCTTGTCTATTATTCACCATGGCGATCGCAATTTTTTGAGTAAAGTACATCATACCTAAAACATTGACATTAAACATATTTTTCGCTATCTCTAAGTCAAAATCTACGAAGTTTTCGAACATACCAAAACCGGCGTTGTTCACTAAAACATCCACTTCACCGACTTCATCTGAGATTTTTTCAATCACTGATTCTACACTATCTGGATCTGAGATATCTAATTGAAAGGCATATGCAGCCTTACCGCTTAATTCACTACAATGTTCCTTTACTTGGCCAATTAAGTTAATCCGACGTGCACAAGTAACGACGATTGCACCACGTTTTGCTGCTTCGTAACAAATCTGTTCGCCTAAACCGGCTGAGCCACCGGTCACAACGACAACTTTATCTGTTAAATCCATGAGTTAACCTTCTTTCTTTATAATTTGGGTAAAAATTTTAAAAGCTATGAAAATGGAATATCAATGATGTCGAAATCTCGCGCAAGCTGCGTATTGGGAAAAATCTCCTGTGCTTCGGCTTCCAATTCCTTTGCTTCCTTCGCAAGATACCTTGCAGAAATATGCGTCAACATAAGTTTTCTTGCCTTTGCTTCTTTCGCAATTGATGCTGCCTGCTGCGTTGTTGAATGGAAATACGCACGTGCCAGTTTTGCTTCATTTTTATTAAAGGTGCTCTCGTGAACAACCACATCACTGTTTTTCGCAAATTCGCTAGATCTAGCTGTAAACCGAGTATCACCAAAAATAGTGACCACTCGTCCGTGTTTACTTTCACCAACAAAATCTTTTCCGTTTATCGTCCGGCCATCTGCTAGTGTGACGGTTTGGCCTTGTTTCAATTTTCCGTATATTGGACCAGCAGGAATGCCTAATTCAGCAAGTTTGTCTACTTGAAGCATGCCTTCGTGATCCGCTTCTGTTACACGAAAACCAAAGCTTTCAATTCCATGATCCAGTAACATGCACTCCACGGTAAATTGCTTATCTTTGAAAATTACGCCCTCTTTCAACTCGACAAATTCTAACGGATAAGCCAGATGAGTCTTTGTTACCTGTAAGGATGTACGCACATAATTTTCTAAACCAGCAGGACCGTATATAATAATCGGTTCCTCGCCACCTTGGAAGGAGCGACTACTCAATAATCCAGGCAAACCAAAAATATGGTCCCCATGTAAATGAGAAATAAAGATTTTTTCTATTTTTCGAGGTTTAATGTTTGTTCGTAAAATTTGCATTTGAGTTCCTTCGCCGCAGTCAAATAACCAAATGGCATTTCGCTCATCTAGCAATTTCAATGCAAGACTGCTGACATTTCGATGTTTCGCAGGCACACCTGCGCCTGTTCCTAAAAATTCTAGTTCCATATTTCTCCTGACTTTCTATCAAACTATTATTATTCTAGAAGAAAGTCTAGCTTTCCGCAATCTAAATAGGAAAAAACTCATTCGAACCGATTAATTTTCAGAATTATCTTCCTTCTCAGCCTTTTCTTTTGATGCTTTCGCCATTTCTTGAGTCTTTTTCACTTCTGCTTCAACTTCTTCGTATTCCAAACGTGTGATCTCGCCGCCTAATTCCATCATAATTAATTGATTTAAAGGGCGATTATCTTCTTCCTCAGCGATTAACAATAAGGCGGTATCACCTTCACCAATTTTATCTATCAAAAATTCAAATACTCCCGTAGCTTCTCGAACTTCTTTCGCGTCTTGAGTAGCTCCGATCATTCCGCCGGTAAACCAGCCGAGCAAAATACCGATGGGGCCGCCAAGTATTCCAACCATCATACCGATCAACCCACCCGTTGAACTTTTGTTGCTGCCAGTAAAGTCTAAAAAGTCTTCAATTTCAAATTTGTGTTCACCGTCATCTGAATGATGGACTACTGCCATTTGTTCGCCTTTAAAAGACTTGTTCATATGAAGACGTTTAGCCTTAGAAAACGCCTCGTACGCTTTGGACTCTACATCAAAATTCATAATGATTACTCGTTTTTCCATTTAAAATCGCTCCCTTATTCTTTTGACTTTAGTTTAGCAATAAATAAAGGTTTTGGAAAACAGAACGAGTTTCATCCGCATAATTTAATTATGTAAACAACGTTACTTCAATAAGCTTATTAGTTGAACAATTGGTTCTTACCTAGAAAATCATTGGTTAACGATAGAAAAAAACAAGTACCCTCTTTTGGAAACAAAGGAGGATACCTGTTTTCATTCACTGCAAAACTAATTTCCAGTTTTAATTTCTTCCATAATACGATCATCAACTACATAGTGATCAAAGAATACTTTGGATAATTGATATCCTTCGCCCCAATTTGTACGAATAACATCGTATTCTACACCATCAATTTTCAGTTTATTCCGTAAATGTTTAATTATAGTAGATAGACGTGTCATGTGACTTGCTGAATCACTATCACCCCAAATTTTAACAGCTAAATCATTTCGGCTAATTGGAGCCTCTTTAGTAGAGATTAAAGTACTTAACATCTCACGTTCTGAACGAGTCAAATTCCATAATGGGATTGGACGTTTTTCCTTTTCGCTTTCTTCTTTTTGAGTTCTCATTCCAAAACCAATTGAATAAACAGATTCTTTTAACGTTTTCTCAGCAAGTTTCTCTCTTAACCCGCTAAGTGTTTCGTCTTCAAGTAACCACTCATCAACGCCTTGTGATTCCCATTCTGATTTCTCCTCTTTTTGAGGCATCCGATCAGTTTCACGGATAATCGTGAACTTCTCGCCAACTTCTTCAAGAATGACAGTTAGTTCCTGATCAGAAATTGTTTCACTAACGATTAATACATCAAAAAAGTTCATTACTTCTAATGGCACTTGTTTTGCTTGGAGCATCGTTAGTAATTTAGCTGAACTTAAAACTTCAATGTTTAATCGTTGTAGTTTTTCAACTAAAGGTCTCTCAACTAAGATATTGTGCGTTAAAATTAATACTTGCATCACATTATTCCCCTTTTTTATTATTAAAAATAAGTTTCCGACAAATTGCGTAAGGAAAGTTTTATTAATTAACAATATAATTATTACTTCTTACACTGTTAGTTTACACTGCCATTCACTCGAGCGCTACCGAAAAGCTTATATTTCACCACTCACAATTAGAATTATTGATAAAATTTTTGGGTTAAAAAAACTTTTCCTAGATAAAATAATTCAATTATCATTTTTAAACAACACTTTTTTCAATCATTCATAAAAATTTAGAACATATAACATTCGTATTTTTTAAGGGCTTTATTAACAAAATAAATTGATAACGCAAGATGAGTATCGTTTTCATCCCTGTATACCTAACTTTCATTTTCTGTTTAATATGATTCATGAAAAATTCAATCAAATTTTTTAACTATTTTCAAATTGAGATAGTGTTAAAATAGTTCATAAAATGTTTGTGAAAAAATATAGATAAATAACAGTAAAAATAACACTGATTTATTATCAAGAATTTCGAATTTTGTTTTTTAACTTGTCAAAATTCTTCAATCAAAAATTTCTCTTAAAAATAAATTAATATTTTAGCAAACCTTTCTCCCGGATTTTCGAAAAACACGTCAATTATCGATAATTAAAACACTTTCATTTTATTTTCAGCACACAAAAAAGTACTGCAAAATGACTTGCAGCACTTTTATAAGTTATTAGTATTTTTTCTGAATACTTAGTCAACAAACTCAAATTCAAATTTATCTATGCGCACAAGATCTCCATCCTTAGCTCCACGAGCACGTAGAGCTTCGTCTACTCCCATGGAACGAAGTTGGCGAGCAAAACGCATAACAGTTTCATCATGATCAAAGTTCGTCATTTTGAAGAGTTTTTCTAATTTCTCTCCGCTTAATACCCAAGTTGCATCTGGTTCGCGAGTAATAGTAAACTCTGGTTCATTGGATTGGAATCCATAATTTACAGTATCTTCTTCAACTTCTTCATCATATAATAAGAATTCTGGTGTAACTTCTAATAAATCAGCCGTCGCATTCAGTAAATTGTCTAATCCCTGTTTTGTAATGGCTGAGATAGCAAAAACTGGAATATCTTCCGCGAATTCATCTTCCTTATCTTTCTTAAGCTGTTCCTTGAACTCTTTCAGATTATCTTCTGCGTTTGGCATGTCCATTTTATTCGCAACAATAATTTGAGGACGTTCCAATAAACGTAAGTTGTGTGTGCTTAATTCCTTATTGATTGCTTGATAATCTTCATAAGGATCTCTGCCTTCCATTCCACTCATATCAATGACGTGTAAAATGACGCGCGTACGTTCAATATGACGTAAAAATTGTGTGCCCAAACCAACTCCTTGCGACGCACCCTCAATCAAACCTGGCAAGTCAGCTGCCGCAAAACTGCGACCATCACTAGTTGTGACCATTCCTAAATTTGGAACCAAGGTAGTGAAATGATAAGCACCAATTTTAGGGCGTGCTGAAGAAATTACTGAAAGAATTGTTGACTTTCCAACAGATGGAAAACCAACTAATCCGACATCCGCTAAAACCTTCAATTCTAATTCTATATTTCGCTCTTGTCCGGGTTCACCGTTTTCGGCTAACTCAGGCGCAGGGTTCCGAGGGGAGGCAAAACGAGTATTTCCTCTTCCTCCTCTTCCACCGTGTGCAACAATCAACTCTTGACCGTTTTCAATTAAATCGCCGATCAAAGCTCCTGTGTCGGCGTCGCGAACAGTAGTCCCCGGCGGCACACTCACATAAGTATCTTCTGCACCTCGTCCGTGCATTCCTTTACTCATTCCATTTTCACCTGGAGTTGCTCTGAAATGGCGGTTATAACGGAAATCCATTAATGTACGCAATCCTTCATCGACGACTAAAATGACATCGCCGCCTCGTCCGCCATCCCCGCCTGCAGGGCCGCCATCTGGAACATATTTTTCTCGACGAAAGGCGACCATCCCATCCCCGCCTTTACCGGCTTTGACATCAATGGTTACTTGATCTAAAAACATGGACATTTGGTGTCCTCCTTATCTCTATATATTATTGACTACTGAATCTCCACACTAAACAAAGTCTTGTATATTGTAGCTAGATTGAACGAAAAAGTCCATTCTTATTGATAGAAGCTTAAAAAAATTATTGAATTCTCGCGTTTTTTTGCTTCCAAGTATTATCTTTTGACAAAAATTTTGATGCGTTGCACAATAAAAAATGTAAGGCGTCAAGCTTTGCTTGATATAAAAAGGAGGAACTTTTGGTTATGACAGTAAAAGTAGGTATTAATGGATTTGGACGTATTGGTCGTTTGGCTTTCCGTCGAATCAAAGAAGTGTCTGACGATATTGAAGTAGTAGCAATCAACGATTTAACAAGTCCTACAATGTTGGCACAATTATTACAATTTGATTCAACACATGGCACATACCCTGGAACAGTTACTGCAACAGAAGATTCAATCGTTGTTGACGGCGAAAAAACTCGTGTATATGCTGAACCAGATGCAAGCAAAATCCCTTGGGTAAAAGAAAACGGTGTTGACATCGTACTAGAATGTACTGGTTTCTATACATCTGAAGAAAAAGCACAAGCTCACTTAGATGCTGGTGTAAAACGCGTCGTTATTTCAGCTCCTGCTGGACAAATGAAAACAATCGTTTATAACGTAAATGATGATACTCTAGATTCAAATGATAAAATTATTTCTGCTGGTTCTTGTACAACAAACTGTTTAGCACCTATGGCTTATTTCTTAAATGAAGAATTTGGGATTGAAGTTGGTACAATGACAACTGTTCACGCATACACATCTACTCAAATGTTACTTGATGGACCAGTTAAAGGCGGAAATCTACGTGCTGCACGTTCTGCTGCAGACAACACTATTCCTCATTCAACTGGCGCTGCTAAAGCAATCGGCTTGGTAATTCCAGAATTGAATGGAAAATTACAAGGTCATGCTCAACGTGTTCCTGTTGTTGATGGTTCATTGACTGAATTGGTTTCTGTACTTAAAACTAAAGTAAATGCAGACCAAGTAAACGAAGCAATTAAAAAACACACCGTTGATAACCCATCATTTGGTTATGATGATCGTGAAATCGTTTCTGGTGATGTTATCGGTACAACTCAAGGTTCAATCTTTGACCCAACTCAAACTGAAGTAACTTCAGCGGGCGACTACCAATTGGTTAAAACAGTTGCTTGGTATGACAACGAATATGGTTTTACTTGCCAAATGATTCGCTTATTAGAAAAATTTGCTAACTTATAAAAGTTTGCTCAATTTTTAGGAGATCTTTTAGATCTCCTTTTTTTATTGCCCTTATTTAATAAAATTTTTGAAGCAAAAGTCACTGATTTTTCATAGGAAGTGAGTTAAAAGTTTGTTATCATAAGAATGATAATAAGTTCAAAAGGAGAATACTATGCAATTCAAAAAATTAATGATTGGTGCAACTCTTGCTTTATCAATCGGCTTATTCGCTGCTTGCGGAAGCGATAACTCTACGAAAGATACACAGGAAAGTGCCGCAAAAACTACTGAAACTAGTGTAGATTTAAACAAACTGGAGCTACCTCAGCTAAATGACAAAGTAACTGATGATGAGTATTTGGTGGAGCTTGTAACCACTGAAGGAAATGTTAAAATCAAGCTTTTCCCTAAGCAAGCGCCAAAAGCGGTAGAAAATTTCGTGAAGCATGCAAAGGATGGCTACTATAAGGATACTCCCTTCCATCGTGTGATTAAAGACTTCATGATTCAAGGTGGCGATCCTAAAGGGGATGGCACCGGTGGAGAAAGTATTTGGAAAAAAGGATTCAAGACAGAAGATTCAAAACAGCTTTATAATATTCGTGGTGCACTTTCCATGGCACGTGCAGAATCTCGAAACAGCAATGGGAGCCAATTCTTCATTGTAACCAATAATGAAGATGTTAGTGATGGCTTAGCGATTCAATATTATCCAGAAAAAATCATTGAGCAATACAAAAAGGGCGGCGCCCCTCAATTAGATGGTGAGTATACAGTCTTTGGTCAAGTAACTGAAGGCATGGACGTTGTTGATAAAATCGCAAATGGTGAGGTCAAAGATAGTGATTCTGGTGAGAAATCTACACCAGTGAACCCTGTCAAAGTAACAGAAGTAAAAGTTTTGCAAGAACCTAAAAAATAGTAGTAGCAAAAGAACCAAAAACTCTTCATTTAGAGCTTTTGGTTCTTTCTTTGTAATTTCTATTTTTTCTGTTCCTTATCTCCCACAATAAAAGTGAATTCACATTCAGTTACCACTTTATCCTCCACTGTTGCCCATGCTTTAGCAGTGCCTACTGGTCCCTTCACTTTTTGAATATCAAAGTTCAAAAATAGCGTGTCTCCTGGTCGAACAAATTCTAAAAATTTTGCATTGTTGATACCGCCAATGTAGGCAGTTTTCCCCTCAAAAGCCGCTGATTTTAAAATTAGCAAGGATCCTGCTTGAGCTAGCGCTTCAACAATCAAAGTTCCTGGCATTATTGGCTCCCCTGGAAAATATCCCTGGAAAAAGTCTTCATTCATCGTCAAATTTTTAACGGCGGTGATATGTTTTTCATCCTCGAACTCTGTAACAGCATCTAAATAATAAATGGGAAAGCGATTTGGAATCGCAGCCATTATTTCTTCGACAGTCATAATTTTCTCCATTTTGCACCTCTATGAATATTTTATTTGATTATCAAACTATCATATTCTTACAGTTTAATCAAGGTCTATGCAATTATTCAAAAAAATAGTTTGACAATCAAAGCTTTTTCCAACATAATGAGAGCATATTATTTTTTATATTATTTAGGAGTGTGTCATTTAATGTCTATTTTATCTGGAAAGAAAATAATCGTAACAGGCGTAGCCAATAAAAAAAGTATTGCTTGGGGATGTGCAAAAGCTATCGCCGATCAAGGCGCAGAAATCATCTACACATATCAAAATGATCGCATGAAGAAAAATTTAGTGAAGTTAGTTGGTGAAGATGCCAACATGTTTGAGCTTGATGTAGCTAGCGATGAAAAGATCGAAGCTGCCTTTGATTCTATCAAAGAAAAATTTGGTTCAATTGATGGATTGGTGCACTCTATCGCCTTCGCTAACAAAGAAGAATTATCTGGAAATGTAACTGAGATTACTCGTGACGGCTTCCAGTTAGCACAAGATATCAGTGCATACTCTTTACTAGCGGTTTCAAAATATGCGGCGCCTTTAATGACTGACGGCGGCAGCATCGTGACTATGACTTACATGGGATCTGAACGTTCTATTCCTAATTACAATATGATGGGAATTGCAAAAGCTGCTCTAGAAGCCGAAGTTCGTTATTTAGCGACTGAGCTAGCACCTAAAAACATTCGTGTCAATGCGATATCTGCTGGAGCCATCAAAACTTTAGCAGTAACAGGTGTAAAGGACTATCAATCGCTTTTGAATTTATCTGAAGAACGCACGCCCGATAAAATTGCGGTAACCATTGAAGAAGTTGGAAATTCTTGTGCTTTCTTACTTAGCCCATTAGCTACAGGTATTATCGGTGATGTTATCTACGTTGACAAAGGGGTTCATCTAAGCTAATAGCTTGCGACTCATTGTTTTTGAAAACTGATAATTCTATTCCATGACTTAACAAAAAGCTGCCCATTATGCATAATGGACAGCTTTTTTGTTAGGTTAAAATATTTCCAATATTCCCATCAACATCGCAAAAAAGAGACGCTTTACTGGGGATTTAATCGTACTTCTTAAGTAATGAATGTGCGCCAGACAATACCATAGAATAAAAAATAGGAAAACCAACACCCCTAAAACAACCCAAACAATATTCATTCTTTCTCCTTCAGAAAACTAAACTTCAAAAATCCACCCTTCTGGTGCTTCTACATCTCCAAACTGTATACCAACAAGTTCGTCATATAATTTCTTCGTCACAGGTCCTGTTTCCTTCTCACTATAGAACACATGGAAATCATCGCCATTTTGAATTCCGGCTATTGGTGCGATTATTGCCGCAGTACCACAGGCACCTGCTTCAGTAAATTTGTCCAATTCATCTAAACGAACGTCTCCTTCGATAGCCTCTAATCCAAAACGTTCCTTAGCTAAATGTAACAACGAATATTTGGTAATACTTGGTAAGATTGATGGTGATTTTGGTGTAATAAATTCATTATCACGAGTAATTCCAAAAAAGTTCGCCGATCCGACTTCCTCTATCTTAGTGTGCGTCGCAGGATCAAGATAAATACAGTCAGAAAAATTGCGATCATGAGCGATTTGACCAGGTAGTAGACTTGCCGCATAATTGCCGCCGACTTTAGCCGCCCCTGTACCAAATGGTGCCGCACGATCATATTCCGATACAATAAAGTTACTTGGTGTCAGCCCACCTTTAAAGTAAGGTCCTACTGGCATACAAAATACCCCAAATAAATACTCTGGAGCTGGGACGATCCCAATATTTGGGCCTACTCCAATCAAATATGGACGAAGATACAATGTTGCACCAGTTCCATATGGAGGAACGTATTCTTCATTGGCGCGTACAACCTGCTTAACTGCATCGATGAATTTATCTTCTGGAACAGCGGGCATTTGCAGACGCTCCGCACTCTTATTCAACCGCTTTGAATTTTCGTCTGGACGGAACAAATTGATTTTTCCATCTTTGCGCCGATAAGCCTTTAATCCTTCAAAACATTCTTGTCCGTAATGGAGACATGTCGATCCTTCATTAATGGTGATCGTATTATCCTCAGTTAATACGCCCTCATCCCATTGACCATTTTTCCAACGAGAAATATAGCGGAAAGGTGTTTTAATATAATCAAACCCCAATTCTTCCCATTTTACATTCACCATTCTATCATCCCCTTCTTATTTAAATGTTAGTCTATCACTTTCTCTGATCGTTGTCATGAGTTTTTTCAATTGGGAAGAAATTATGATTTTTCCTTAGTCGACAGAATAGAGAAAGATTGTTACACTATTTTTATTACTTTATTGAGGTGGCTTATGTTTTTATTTACAACACAAACAATCGACTCTAGCAATACAAATGTTGTTGATCAAGCAACGGAGCAATTGTCCGCATGGCAAAAATATTGGCACGCAATTGATTGGGATCGCGTATTTTCTATTTTGATTCAAAAAGGACTGACGATTTTAGCGGTTCTTATTCTGTTTTACTTGATTCGAAAAATCGGTAATTTTTTGATCAATCGGTCCTTTGATCGACAAAAGAAAAAAATCGCAGACAATGTAACTAGGATCGAAACCATCCATACTTTGACACTTAATGTTTTCTCCTATACATTATTTTTCTTCTTTCTCTATTCTATCTTAGATACATTAGGTATTCCGGTGGGCTCATTATTAGCGGGAGCTGGAATTGCCGGCATCGCTATTGGTTTAGGTGCTCAAGGCTTCACTAACGACATTATTACTGGTTTTTTCATAATAATGGAGCAGCAAATCGATGTCGGAGATTATATTCGCTTGGTGAACCTTAATATAGAAGGAACTGTGACCTCTGTTGGTATACGAATGCTGCAAATGAAGGCGGCTGACGGTACTGTGCACTTTGTTCCTAATCGAAATATCACTACCATTAGTAATCTTTCTCGTGCTCATATGCAAGTAAAAGTGGATGTTCGTATTCAACCAGATGAAGGATATGATAAAATCAGTCAATTAATTGATAAAGCCAATCAAAAACTTGCGAAAGATTTTAAAGACGAGATCTTTGATGGACCCACACTCTTTGGTATGGTTGATTTAGGCAATAGCAACTACGCCATCCGTACGATTCTATATGTCACAAATGGAAAACAATATAAGCTTCAAGAGGAATTTTTGACCACCTATGTAAAAGTTCTAAATCAGAATGGTTTTACGATTCCAAATAATCCAATAACAATAGGAAAATAAAAACATCGACCCATGATTAACTTCATAGGTCGATGTTTTTATTGAGTAAATGGGTTTCCATATTTGTCACGATAGCCATAATAACCCAAACGGTATAAATCAACTTCTTTTTTTGCTTGAATCAGACTATCGCTGGTCAATTGAAGTGCATATTCTGTGAACTCTAACGAAGCTGTTCCATTTGCTGTGACTAGGTTACGATCACTAACGGCTTGTCTTTCATAAAAATTGTCTGGAGTTTGATAGTTAGGAAAGTCATGCCACAAGAAACGTGCATTTCCAGTGTGCTTGTACCCCTCAAGAAAACCATGCTGAGCCAAATAATCAACTGCCCCGCAGATTGCAGCTACAGGTAATCCGCGTGTCATTTGATTTTGAATGATTTGATAAAGCTCTTTGCTATGAATGTTCCAAGAGTTGCCGCCAATCAATACTAAAAGATCATAAACTTGATCGATTTTTGAAAAATTCAAATCAATTACTGTTTGCAAACCGCCAATTGACTCTACTTTTGGTAAATTCGAAGCCGTTTTTATTTGCCAATCCTCACGCTGGTTAAGTAGACTCAGTAAATAGGCACCTTCCCAATCGGCATATTGATCTAGCAAAACAAATAATGCTGTTTTCATACTATCTCTCCCTTCCGCTTTGTTTAGTATCTTCAGTTTAACAAAATCGGAAAGGGAAATCTCTGAGATTTTATTAGTTTATTTCTTTTTTACCAACTAGCTTTTTTTACACCAGGGATTTGGCCTTTATGAGCCAGTTCTCGGAATTTGATTCGAGACATACCAAATTTACGCATATACCCTCTTGGTCGTCCATCAATCAAATCGCGACGCTTTAATCGATTAGGGTTAGAATCTCGAGGTAACTTTGCTAATCCTTCGTAATCACCTGCCGCCTTTAAAGCCATACGTTGTTCTGCATATTGTTCTATAAGTGTCTGTTGCTTCTTCATTTTAACAACTTTAGATTTTTTTGCCATTGCTTTCTCCTTTTTATTTACTATATCCATTGAACTTAATCGTAATCATTACTGTTTAAACACTATGACAAATTACCACGCTTAACAATTTTTGTCAATAAAACTGTCCTTATCTAGTTAGGTCTTACTATAATTCGAATAAAAAAGGACCTTTTTACAGGTCCTGTCGCTTTATGAATTTGCATGAATAATAATCTTAGCTTCCGGATTTTTTCGTTCAAACGAATGAAATGTATAGTTCACTGCCTTTAATATCTCTCTGCGAGTAACAATCCCACAAAAGACACCCTCTTGGTCTAAAACAGGGAGAAAAGATGAATCTACTAGAAGATGTAAAACGTCTTCTAACTCAGCGTCTGGTCTCATCACAGACACGTCTGTTTTCATCACATCAGCTACCGTTAATTCTTCTAAATTGGATGTATCAATACCATCGATTCCCAACATTTTTTTTACAATATCATTCAAACTCAATAAACCAACAAAATGATCCTCTTTGTCTAAAACCGGAATAGTTGAATAACCAGCTTGAGACAACAGTAATAGTGCATGTTCTAAAGGATGTTCCTTCATTACATTAGCAACATTCTCCGCGGGAATCATCATGGTTTCCTCGTGTTCTCTCATTAATTGTTCAATCGCGGGACTAATCATATGGCGCCTCCGTTCTAATATCTTCACTTTATTTTACCTTATCGATAAAAAGAAAGCGTTGTTTACCCAAATATTTAATAAAAATTAGGAACTAACGTTCAAAATTAGCCACTAACTCCTCTATCGGTTGATGCGCGCGATTATAAAATTGTATAGAATAACCGTCTTTCTCACTATCAATAATCGCATAGCTAGGAATTTGTATAGGGCCGCGCGGTTGAGAAATACTACCAGGATTTAAAAATAATATATGATTATCAAGCTCAGCTACAGCTTGATGAATATGACCAAACAAAGCGATATTTGCTCCAGCTTCCTGCGCTTGCAACGCAAGCGTGGTTAATCCAAAACGTACATTTGATAAATGACCATGGGTCATATAGATAACGTCATCGCCGATAGAAAGGATTTGTTCTTTCTTATATGCAGGATCATAATCGCAATTCCCCGTAACAACAGTAAAATGCTGCCACAATTCATCATTAGCTTTTAATTCCGAATCACCACAATGAAACATTTGATCAACCATTCCAACATAGCGATTGACAATTTCCACTAAAATATTACGATCTCCATGATTATCGCTGACAACTAAATACTTCATTTATTTTCCTCCAACCAATCTTTCCAAACTTTTTCCAGCTGTTTGACCGCCATTCCGCGATGACTCATCTCATTTTTTTCTTCACTTGATAATTCCGCAGAAGTCTTTCCATATTCCGGCACAATAAATAACGGATCGTAACCAAAACCATTGTCTCCTTGGGGGATTCGACCAATACGTCCATTCCAATCAGCTTCAACTACTAAACTCTCCTTTTGGGGAGCAGCAAAAACCAGCGTGCAGTGGAAATGGGCAGTTCTTTTGTCATCTGATACATCAGTTAACTCATGCAATAATTTAGCATTGTTAGCCGCATCACTTTTTTGTTCTCCGGCAAATCGAGCAGAAAAAATTCCAGGCATCCCGTTTAATGCATCAACAACCAAACCAGAGTCATCGGCCAGAACAGGCTGCTGTAATAGTTGGGCAATCGTTTCTGCTTTTAACCGTGCATTTTCTTCAAATGTTTTCCCTGTTTCTTCAACATCAGGCAATTCTGGGTAATCTAAAAGTGTTTTTGTTTGATACCCCTCTTTTGCGAACAAGGCTGAAAATTCCTTGGCTTTTCCTGGATTGCGAGTGGCGATAACGATAGTCTTCTCTTCTGTTTTAACTTCAGAAAAAAGTGCTTCTTTTTGATAAGCAATCAAATCCTCAATACCCGCTTTTCCATGTAAAATCAAGGCATTCAGTTCGTCGTCATCAAATGTCGCCTCTTCCCCAGTACCTTGTATTTCTACAAAGCGTCCAGATTCCGTCATGACTAAATTCATATCAACAGCTGCTGAAGAATCTTCTTGATAATCTAAATCTGTCACGACTGTTCCGTCAGGTAGTATTCCAACGCTAATTGCTGCTAAATGTTCCTTAATTGGATCTTCTGTTAACTCTCCACTAGCTAATAACTTGTTGATCGCCAAACGTAAGGCGACAAATCCACCAGTGATACTGGCTGTTCTAGTTCCACCATCTGCCTGAATGACGTCGCAATCTACAATGATGCTTCGTTCACCCAATTTTTCCAAATCGATCACTGCCCGTAAAGATCGACCAATGAGACGTTGGATTTCCATTGTTCGTCCAGATAGTTTTCCTTTGGCACTTTCACGTCGATTTCGAGTATTAGTTGCTCTAGGCAGCATGCTGTACTCTGCTGTTACCCATCCAGTCTCGCTCCCTCTTAAAAATGGTGGCACAGATTCTTCTAGGGTTGCTGAACAGATCACTTTTGTGTCCCCGAATGAAATAACAACGGACCCCTCTGGATGCTTAAAAACGCTTGTTTCAATTTTTATCGGTCGCAATTGCTGAACCGTTCTTCCATCATGTCGCAAATTATTCTCCTCCTAGATTTATATGAGTCACATCTAAATTCGTAATATTTAACCATTCCCCTGCAATATCCTTAAACATTTTTGGAGAACCTGTCGTATAAAATTTCCGTGTTTTCGTTTCAGACTGTTCATAGTTATTTAAATTGAAATAGTCCAATAATGTACTCACATCATTAACAGTTTCTGCACCTGAGTCAATCAACGTTACGTTCTGCCCGATTACATTTTGAATGATTGGACGTAACAATGGATAATGGGTACACCCTAGAATCAAAGTATCCAACTTTTCCTTTTTCAAAGGAGTTAATGTTTGAGAAACAATTTTTTTCGCTACCGAGCTATTAAATTGATTACTTTCAACAATCGGTACAAATTTTGGGCATGCTAAACTAGAAACATAAGTATCAGGAGCTTTTTCCTGTAGTTCGTGTTTATAAGAACCACTTTTTACTGTTCCAATGGTTCCGATAATTCCCACGCGCCCATTTTCGCTTGCCTTTAACGCTGCGCGAGATCCTGGCTGTATAACACCGATTACGGGAATATCTACGGTTCTTTTAATTTCTTCCAAAGCTACTGCCGTCGCTGTATTACAAGCGATTACTAGCATTTTTATATTTTTTTTCAATAAAAAACGAGTCATCTGCCAGGTAAATTCAATGACTTGCTCAGCTGGTCGAGGACCATACGGACAACGTGCCGTATCTCCAAGATATAAAATTTCTTCATTTGGCAACTGGCGCATTGCTTCTTTGACTACAGTCAAACCACCAACGCCAGAATCAATGAAGCCAATCGGTCTTTCATTTGACAAAACGCTCATCCCAATCTAGTTCAAAGTATCACCTTATTTTCCACTTTTTGACGAAATATTTCAAGCCCTAGAACCTACTTGGCAAAAAGCGTTTTCTTTTGAATGAAAAACAATCGGTGCTAAACTTATATATAAGAGAGGCGGGGATAAAAATGGATAAAAAAGAACTTATGGAAAACTTGGGTAAAGTTTCTGCTGGGGATCGTAATCAAGATCCGGCGATTAAAGCAACCGAAAATAATACTGAGAAAAGAAAAAATGATGCGTCAGATGAGCATGAACCCGGTATCCTGGAAAAGCTTGGAAAAACTCAAGCCGGTGCTGTCTATGAAGATCCAGCGATGAAGGAAACTGAACGAGAAACAGAAAAAGAGAAGGAATAAGTTTCATTCACCAAGCAAACCAATGATTGTTAAGATTGACTTAATTTATCAGAACGATAAAAAGCGAAGATCACTGTTTAGACAGATCTTCGCTTTTTGGCATTTCTAAATTAATAATTGTATTTACTTGCCTCTAAAAAGTTAGAAAGAAGAGACAATAAGTAACAAACAACAAAATACATTGCTGTCATGGCAATAAACATTGGAATAACGTAATTAGTATTTTGTCCATAAATGATTTTTGCATTATGAGTCAATTCCGGTAATGAAATGATAACCGCTAGTGATGTATCTTTGATTAAAGAAATCAATTGACTTAAAATTGCTGGCAACATTGATTTAAATGCTTGCGGCATGACAATCATCGTCAAAGTTTGCACATACGTCAAACCAGAAGACATCCCCGCTTCTGTCTGACCGCTAGGCACAGCATTAAGTCCTGCACGAAAAATTTCAGATAACATCGCCGATTCGAAAATTGTCAAAGCTGCAACGGCTGCCCAGAAAATATTCAGTTTAATACCGATCTGCGGTAATGCAAAATAAGTGAAAAATATAATCAGCAACAACGGCAAGTTTCGAATAATATCCACAACTATTCCTAAGGCTTTTGAAAGAATAGGAATATCACTGTAACGAACGGTCCCAGCGATTCCTCCGAGAATCATGCTGAAAATGATTGAAACAACAGAAACTTGGATCGTTACCCACAGCCCGTCTAAAAGGAAACGCAAATTAATCCATGAAAAAGCATCACTCATATTTTATTCCCCTTCCTTTCTAGGCATTCGACCAATGCTTATCTAAATAGTTCATCAGATAAGACAGTGGCAACGTTAAAATCAAGTAAAATAATCCAACAATAATGTAAGTGTCGAAGGTATTGAATGTTGTACTCGCAATCAAATCCCCTTGGTACATTAAATCTAAACCTGCAACCATCGCTAAAATAGAGGAGTTTTTAATCAAGTTGATGAATTGATTTCCTAAAGGTGGTACAACAATTTTAAATGCTTGTGGCAAAACGATAAAACGCATCGTTTCTGCGTAAGAAAATCCCGAAGATAAGCCTGCTTCCATTTGTCCTTTCGGAACAGTCTGGATTCCAGAACGAACGGTTTCCGCAATAAAGGCAGACGTGTATATCGTCAGCCCGATAGTTCCCGCCTGAAAACCATCAAAACTATAGAAATACATCGGTGCCACAACGTAAAAGAACATTACGATGATCAGTAGAGGAATGTTTCGGAAAAAAGCCACGTAGGCCTTTGCTAAGCTGCGAATGATCCGATTGTGAGACAATTGCAGGATCGCCATCAGGGTTCCAATGATTAAACTGAAGACCAACGCAAGTAAACTTGCATAAATTGTAAATTTAAAGCCGCTGATGAAATCAGCTGAAAAAGTTTGGAATAATTGTGCCATTAGAACTGTGCCCCCTTCTTCGCCCGTCCATCTGCATCCTCAGGGAACCATTTTTCAAAAATTTCATTATAAGTACCATTGTCATGCATCTTGTGCAAGGCAGTATTAACTTCCTTCAAGAAATCATCTTGTCCTTTATTAATAGCAATTCCATAGGGCTCATTAGTGAACGTACCACCCGTCAATTGGTAGTTATCATTCTCCGAGGCCATACCAAGTAAAATGGCATTATCCGTTGTCATCGCTTGTCCTTGTCCAGATTGTAAAGCTGTAAATGCTTCAGCATAGTTCTCTAATTCAAGAATCTTAGCCTCAGGAGCATGTTTACGAATATTGATTGTAGACGTTGATCCTTTAACGGCTAGTACAGTGTCATCAGCTGTCAAATCTTTAATATCTTTGATATGACTACCTTTCTTAACTAATAAAGATTGTCCTGCGTCAAAATAAATATCGGAGAAATCAACTTCCTTTTTTCGGTCCTCCGTGATTGTCATTGTAGCAATAATCGCATCAATGTTTCCGTTTTTTAATAATGGAATTCGCGTTTTCGAAGTAACTTCAACGAATTCTGCTTTCCCATCCTTACCAAGAATTTCTTTAGTAATAGCCTTAGCAATATCAATGTCAAATCCTTCGACTTTACGCGTGTTTATATCCATCATTCCAAATAGACGAGTGTCATATTTCACACCCCATGTGATGGTTGGTTCCTTTTGAATTCGTGTTGCAATATTCTCGTTTGCGACACTCTCTCCTTTACATCCTGACAGCACTATCACAAGCAGCATCGGAAGAAATAAAAAGGAGACTAATTTTTTTATCTTCGACATAAGCCGCCCTCCTAGTGATTGATTACTTTGCTAACAAATTGCTGTGCGCGTTCTTCTTGCGGTTTTTCAAAGAAGCCTTTGACGTCTCTTGTATCTTCCAATACCTCGCCATCGGCCATGAAAATGATCCGATCTGCCACCTCTTTCGCAAATCCCATTTCGTGTGTTACTACAATCATTGACATGCCATCGCGAGCGATCTTCTTCATTACATTCAAAACGTCGCCAATCATTTCTGGATCGAGTGCAGAGGTCGGCTCATCAAAAAGCAGCAAGTCAGGATTCATCGCTAATCCTCGGGCGATGGCGATCCGTTGTTGCTGTCCTCCAGATAACATAGACGGATAAGAATCTTTCTTATCCAGCATGTCCACTCGATCTAATAATTTTTCAGCAGTTCTTGTCGCTTCTTCTGTAGACTGCTTTAAAACCTTGATAGGTGCTAACGTAATATTTTCTAACGCAGTTTTATTTGGATAAAGATTAAAATGTTGGAAGACCATTCCGATATTTTTTCGGATATCCTTTAACTTGACTTCCTTACTATGTAAATTTTTGTCATTTACAAGCAACTCTCCAGAAGTTATGTCTTCAAGACCATTGATACAGCGTAACATGGTACTTTTCCCCGAACCAGATGGTCCGATTACTACGACAACTTCTCCTTTTTCAAAGGTTAAGTTAATATTTTTCAAGGCATGAAACTTTCCATAATATTTTTCTACATGCTTAAATTCAACCATTGGCATGTCATACCACCTCATTTTCCTTAGCATTTTCTAATTTTTCCAACGTAAGTTTAATTATAAGCTAAGTTTTTTTACTTTGTAAAGAAAAAAACTCAACGACAAAAACTTTTTTTACGATTCCTACTATTTCTATGTTATATTTCCTCACACGTAAGCCGTTTGTACTTTTGATAAAAATGATGATTAGAGTTGTCATGTTTAGAAAAAAAAGGTAGTATTTGAAGAGACTATTGAAAGAATTTTTTACGAAAAGGTGAGTTAATGAAAAATATCATTTTGACTGGTGATCGCCCAACAGGACAATTACATCTGGGACATTACGTTGGATCACTAAAAAATCGTGTTCTAATGCAAGAGGACCCTGAAAATAAATTATTTATCATGATAGCTGATATGCAGGCTTTGACAGACAATGCCAAAAATCCAGAAAAAGTTTCCTCGAATGTTTTACAAGTCGCACTAGATTATTTAGCGGTTGGATTAGATCCTAAACGTTCAACCTTATTCATCCAGTCTCAAATCCCTGAATTAGCTGAATTAACAATGTACTATTTAAATTTAGTAAGTGTCGGTCGTGTTCGACGGAACCCGACAGTGAAATCTGAAATCGAACAAAAGAAATTTGGTGAAAGTGTTCCCACTGGTTTCTTCATCTATCCTGTTTCTCAAGCTTCCGACATCACTGCTTTCAAAGCAAACCTTGTCCCCGTGGGAGAAGATCAAAAGCCGATGCTTGAACAAACACAAGAAATTGTTCAAAGCTTTAATCATACGTATGGAGAAGTTCTTGTTGAACCTAAAGGAGTCTTTCCAGAAAAAGGACAAGGTAGACTACCTGGCATTGACGGAAATGGTAAAATGAGTAAATCTCTTGGAAATGGTATCTATTTGGCCGATTCTGCTGATGTTTTAGCAAAAAAAGTCATGAGCATGTACACGGATCCAAATCACATTCATGTGGAAGATCCAGGTCAGGTTGAAGGCAATATGGTATTCACCTACTTAGATGTTTTTGGTACAGACAAAGAAAAAATCGCTGAATTAAAAGAACATTATCGTCGCGGTGGTCTTGGAGACGTGAAAATTAAACGTTACTTGATCGAAGTGCTTGAGGCTGAGTTTGGTCCAATTCGTGCTCGTCGAGAAGAATATGCAAAAAATCCAGATGCGATTATGCAAATGTTAAAAGAAGGCAGTGAAAAAGCGCAAGCAGTCGCTGCAGATACCTTGACAGAAGTTAAGCAAGCGATGGGGATTAATTATTTCAATTAGTCAGATCAATTTTTAGAGGCTAGTTATAAATAGAAAAACACTCGCGAAATCGCGAGTGTTTTTATTCGGCTTAATGATAAAAATCGAATCGACCCTTCGCCATGACCTCTTTTACGCCGCCTGTCTCAAACAGCGAGCGATCCATGATAGCCTTTTTAATAAATGACGCAGGATAAGCTGTCACCTCTGTTTTTCCTACAACACCAAATGCATGAGTATTCCCAATAGAGGCTACAGAACCTAGTGATTTAAATGAGAACGGCTTGCTTGGTTGTCCCTTCATTTGATTTAAAATATCTTTCCCAGCATATGACCCCATCTTTAATGCAATCTGTGCAGTTGTTGGGTAAGGTCGATTGCTTGATGGATCCATTACAGCAGAAACATCACCTAACAAATAAACGTCATCATGATTTGGGTCAGTTAAATTGGGTTTTACCATCACACGGCCACGACGTTCCTCAAAGCCTGAATCACCAATGACTTGACTTCCGCTAACTCCTGTAGTCCAAATAATCGTTTTCGCTTTAAGTGCGACTAAGTCATTTTCATCTTCTTTAGAATTTTGATAAATCACTGCACCCGGTTCAACTTTTTTAATTGGTTTACCTGTTAGTAATTGAACATCCCACTTATTCAGATGATCAAGACAATACTGCCCTAATTTTTCGCTGAACATTGGTAAAATTTTGTCTACTGCTTCTACACAATAAATTTGTATATCTTCAGGTTTTACGCCGGCAATGTCCGCAAAAGACTTGCTTCCTTCAACCAATGCTCCGACCAATTCAATTCCTGTAAAACCTGCTCCACAAACGACTATTCGTAGATATTCTTCATTCTTCGTTTCTTTGTATTGCTTCATTTGTTCAATAATGTGTTTATGAACTTGATCCGCTGTTTTTACGTCCACCATCTCAAGAGAGTTTTCTTTTACACCTGGGATACCGAAAGATTCAGATTGAAATCCTAGGGCTACAATTAAGTAATCATAGGTCAGTGTTTGATTTTCTAAGTAAACCTTCTTTTCATCGGCATCAATTTTTTCAACTGTGTCTTTAATAAAGGTGGTTTTTTTAGGATTTACTACGTCTTTTATTGCATAGCAAATTTTTTCATCAGGCTGCGTGCCAGCTGCTACTTCATGCAAACTAGTTGATTCATAATGATAGTCATTCCGATCCACTAAGCTAATATGAATATCTGCTCCTGATTTTTGTAACACATGCAATGCTCGCAATCCTGCGTAGCCCGCGCCTAAAATGACTATTTCTTTCATTTCTATTTCCTCCTTTAAAATAAAAACGTCAATGCAAAACTAATAACTTGTGCAGTAGCACCTACCGCCAAAATACGTACAGCGCAAATGAACGTTTCACGTTTAACTTGTCTTTTTGTAAATATTCGAACCTGCTTATAGATAAACGGTGCAACTAAAAATGTCCCCAGCATTGACCATGGGGCAATCTTGACGCTCACAGAAAGTAGAATCGCCAAAAAAGCAGCTACATTCATTCCTACAAATAAACGAATAGCTTGTGGCTTTCCTAAATAGTGAACCAATGTAAAGCGATTGTTCTTTTCGTCTTCTTCTACGTCACAAATATTGTTTGCCAGCATAAGATTTGCGATCCATAGTGTATTTGGCAGTGAAATAAGAAAGATCTCGCTCAAATTCGCGAAATTCCATTGAAACACCTCATACGTATTCAAATAGACACACAAAATTGTAATCATAAACCCCATCGTTAATCCTGAAAAAACTTCACCTAATGGAAGACTAGATAGTGGCTTGGGACCAGATGAATAAAAAATTCCTACACCATAACAAAATAACCCCATCACTAAAAAAGGCCACCCGACTATAAAAGACATACCGATACCGATCAGTGCTGAGACAATGATCATTCCCATCATCATTCGGAAAACCAGTTTTAAATCTAAGCCCTCTCTCCCAATGATATTGGTTTTTTCTCGATAGTCATGAATTTCCGTCGCATGGTGATAGTCATTATAGTTGTCCAAAATATCAACAGCCATGTTGAAAATGACCATTGCGACAAAATATAATAGGACTAGACCTAAATGAAGTTTGTGAAAATTATACAGGCTAAAACAAATCCCAATAAAAAAAGGCAGGATGCTCGCAGTTTTCGCTTTAAATTCCACGAGTTCCAAGAAAACGGTTAAATTCATCTCACCCAACTTTCTTAAATTTCTTTTTCATGTTCATTATGCTATTTTTATACTTTTTGTTCAAAGGATTTGCTTGTCCTTCATGTGTTTTCTTTCACGAAACGCTAATTAAGCATTCTAGTAGTTTTTCTGGTACTCATAGGATAAAATGGAAATGAAAACGTTGTAAGAAGGAGCACCTATGTTGGACTACTGGAATGAATACCCAAAAATACAGGAAAATCTAATTCAAGTTAAGAAATTGATCTCGCAAAGACTTGTTATTAATAATAAATCGATTGAAGAGGCCATTACTAAATTTTCTTCTACAGGAGGAAAAATGATTCGTCCGGCACTCTTTTTTCTTTTTGCCGATTTTGGAGAAAAAAAACAACAGGAACAATTAATAAAAGTCGCAGCTTCACTCGAACTGCTGCATTCTGCAACACTCGTCCATGATGATATTATAGATGATTCACCAACTCGTCGAGGGATGCCCTCTGTTCAATCTCGTTTTGGCAAAGACGTCGCAGTTTACACCGGAGATTTTATGTATACTAGTTATTTTGAGTTGCTTGCTGAATGTATGAGTGAGACCCCTTTTTTATTGAAAAACGCTCAAGCGATGAAAAAAGTGCTTCAGGGAGAACTAACACAAATGACTTGTACGTTTAATCCGGATCAATCAATTAACGATTATTTACGAAATATTAATGGAAAAACAGCTGAATTAATCCGACTTAGTTGTCAAGAAGGTGCCTACTTTGGTGGATCAGATAAAAAATTGCAGGCTCGTGCAAAACGAATAGGTTCTGCGATAGGATTGGCTTTTCAAGTCTACGATGATATTTTAAACTTTTCTTTGGAGCTTGGCGATGAGCAAAAACCGATACTTACAGATGTACGACAAGGGATTTTTACATTGCCTTTGCTCATTGCAAGAGATAACTGCCCAAAAGTTGTCCGTCCATACTTAGAACAACCAGAAAACCTATCGCAAAAAGAATTGATCCAATTAGCCTTTTATGTCGATAATTTTGATGGAATAACTGGTGCATTGAAGTTTGCAAGAAAATTGACGAATAAAGCTTTAAATGAAATTCAAGAACTCCCCGATGGTGACAATAAAGAGATTTTAAAGAAAGTTGCCACACAATTGTTGGAACGTTCTTATTAATTAGAAGGCTCTTTAATTTATAGTTTCCAAACGTATGAACATTGTCCTCCGTTTGTATGTTTGGATTCTTTTTTTATTTTCTTTTGCATTCAATCATTCTAAACAATGCTTTTTCTTCCATTTTTTACATGGTAGAATAAGGAATGAAAACGCATAAGGAGTAGTGATGAATGAATACGCACGAACTTTATCAAAAACTGGAGCTGTCTCCTGTCATTGCCGCAGCAAAAAATCCAGAGGAATTGGAGGCTGCCATAAATTCTGAAAGTGAAGTCATTTTCATCCTTCAATCTCACCTGATGGAGCTGTCAGAACTATCGAAAAAAATAAAGGACAGCGGAAAAGCAGCCATTTTACATGCAGATTTGGTTAAGGGCCTGTCTTCTGATGAGAAAGCGGTTGATTACATTAAACAATCTACTTCTTTTGATGGCATTATTTCCACAAAACCTGCCTTCATTCGTCACGCAAAAAAACATGGGATGTTAGCTATTCAGCGTTTCTTTCTTCTAGATTCTTCTGCTTTGGCAAATGTTAATCGTCAATTAAAATACACAGAAGCAGATTTAGTTGAGGTACTCCCGAATGTCTCACCAAAAATTATTAAGGAAATAGTTGCTCACTCAAAAAAACCAGTAATCGTTGGCGGACTAATTCGTGATAAAGAGGATATTATGGGCGCTTTAGGCGCAGGAAGTTTGGCTGTGTCAACGACAGAAAGTTCGATTTGGTCGATTTAGCGATTGTTGAATATTCCCGAAGGTGTTATAATACAGGTAATTAAATAGTGGCTAGAGATAAAAAGAGTATAGCGATAAACGTCAACAGACATTGGCGTTTATTAACTGTGCTCTTTTTTGTCGTCTTTCAAATGAGAATTTGTAACAAGTAGCTCAATTAATAGGAGGAAAAATCTATGTATGATGTAATTGTAATCGGTTGCGGTATTGTCGGTGCTGCAACTGCCTACGAACTAAGCAAGTACAAGCTAAAAACACTTGTTCTAGAAGCGGAAAATGATGTTAGTTTAGGAGCCACAAGAGCCAATAGTGCGATTTTGCATGCAGGCTTTGATCCGGAACCAGGAAGTCTCATGGCAAGATTGAATGTTGAAGGTGCAGAACGTGCAAAGGAACTATGTAAAAAGCTTTCTGTTCATTACAACCAAATTGGTTCGTTGGTCGTTGCTTTTTCTCCTGATGAACTTGAATTGATCCGTGAGCTTTACGATCGGGGCGTAAAAAATGGTGTAAAGGATTTAGAACTTGTCGATAAAAAGGCTTTGCACCAGATGGAACCAAATCTTTCTCATGAGAGCCTTGGTGCTCTCTATGCCCCTACTGCAGCAATCGTCAATCCTTGGGAGTTTTGTATTGCACTAGCAGAAACCGCTGTAAGAAATGATGTAGAGCTTGCTTTAAATAGCCGAGTATGTGATATAAAGAAAACAGAGGACGGCTATAAAGTGATCACCAACAACGGTTCTTATCAAACACGCTACGTATTCAATGCTGCAGGTGTCCACTCAGATGAAATACACAACTTGATTGCTGAACCTAGTTTTGAAATTACACCAAAACGTGGAGAATACTATTTGCTAGATAAGTCTGAAGGAACCGCCGTTAATCATGTTATTTTCCAATGCCCTTCTAGTATCGGAAAAGGAGTGTTGATTAGTCCAACTGTTCATGGAAACTTAGTCGTCGGTCCAAATTCAGAAGCTGTTGCGAAAAATGATCTAGATAGCGGTAGAGATACTGGAAATACGATTTCTGGCTTAAAAACAGTGGCTGATTTAGCAAGAAAATCTCTTCCTGATCTTAACTTGCGTCAATCTATTCGAAATTTTTCTGGGGTGCGGGCAAATAACAGTGCTGGAGATTTTATTCTTCAAGCGGCAGCTCCTGGCTTTATTGATCTTGCCGGCATCAAATCACCTGGTCTAACCTCTGCTCCAGCAATTGCAGTGTATGGTATTGAACTTTTAGAACAGTCAGCTAACAAGCGGTTTCCAAAAAAGGAGCATTATATTGATTCACGAGAAAAAATTGTCTTTGATGAATTGAGCCTCGAAGAGAAAAATAAAGTAATTTCAAGTAACAATTCTTATGGAAGAGTAATTTGTCGCTGTGAAAGCATTACTGAGGGAGAAATTAGAGCTGCTGCAAATTCCCCTATTCCTCCAGTCTCTCTTGACGGCATAAAAAGACGATGCAATGCAGGAATGGGAAGGTGCCAAGGAGGGTTTTGCGGTCCCCGAGTTGTTGAAATCTTGGCTGAAGAGCTACACAAAACACCACTAGATATTTTACAAGATCGTGAAGGAAGCAATATTTTAGTCGGTACAACGAAAGGAGGTCGTTAATATGCATGACTTGATTGTAATTGGTGGCGGTCCTGCAGGATTAGCTGCTGCTGTTGCGGCTTATGAAAATGGCGTCAACGATATTTTAATAATTGAACGTGATCAAAAGCTTGGTGGTATCTTAAATCAATGTATTCATAACGGCTTCGGTTTGCACTATTTTAAAGAAGAATTGACGGGGCCTGAATACGCGGCACGCTTTATAGATAAAGTTCAAGCTACAGATATTGATGTATTGCTAGATACAATGGTTTTAGAAGTCACTGAAGATAAAGAAGTTCATATTGTGAATAAAGATCAAGGGTATCAAATTTTAAGAGCTAAGTCGATCGTGTTAGCTATGGGATGTCGTGAGCGTACTCGCGGAGCGATAGGTATTGCCGGCAGTCGGCCCGCTGGTGTATTTACCGCAGGTACTGCACAGCGATATATCAATATGGAAGGATACCTAGTTGGAAAAAAAGTAATCATTTTAGGTTCTGGTGATATCGGCCTTATCATGGCGCGTCGAATGACTCTTGAAGGCGCAGAAGTATTAGCATGTATTGAAGTAATGCCCTATTCCGGTGGATTAACCAGAAATATTGTTCAATGCTTAGACGATTATGACATCCCTCTTCTCCTTTCACATACGATTACTGAAATTCGCGGAAAAAATCGAGTAGAGCAAGTAGTAGTCTCTGAGGTTGATGAACAACGCCAGCCTGTTCCAGGTACAGAACAAATAGTTGATTGCGATACAATTTTACTTTCTGTTGGTCTAATTCCTGAAAACGAGCTTAGTCGCGATGCAAAACTCCATTTGGATTCCAGAACGAGCGGTCCCTTTGTTTATGAAAATATGGAAACATCGACTCCCGGCATCTTCGCCTGTGGAAATGTAGTTCATGTTCACGATTTAGTTGACTTCGTCACAGCTGAAAGTATAAAAGCAGGAAGTTCTGCTGCTTCCTATATTTTAGAGCAAGAAAAAGACCTGACAAAATGTCTTACTATAAAAAATGGGACTCACGTCACATATGTTGTTCCGCAGAAGATTCGTGATGAAAATATTGATCGCAGAACGGAGCTATTTTTCCGGGTCAATAAAGTATTTGACGAAAGTCAAATACTGATTAAGTCTCAAGGTGAAGTTTTGGCTAAACAGAAAAAGAGCTATATTGTACCAGGAGAGATGGAAAAAATAAAATTATCAAAAAAAGTGTTAGCTAAAGTTACCAACGGCGAAATAGAAGTTTGCGTTGAGGAGGTGTCAAAAGGATGAAACAATTCATTTGCATTATGTGTCCAAAAGGCTGTCATTTAACAGTTGATGAGTCCAACGATTACAAAGTGACAGGTCATAGTTGCAATAAAGGAGTCAAGTATGGAAAGGCTGAAGCCACAAATCCCGTGCGTGTGGTCACCTCTACTGTAACTGTAAATGGCGGAAATAGTCCCCTTTGCTCAGTAAAAACAGCAGATGGAATTCCTAAAAAAGCAGTATTGGATGCGATGAAAGAAATAAATAATGTGGAATTAAAGGCACCTGTAAAAATCGGTGATATTGCAATCAAAAATCTTTTAAACACTGGTATTGATGTGGTTGCAACAAGTAATATTCAGGCGAGTTAGTCACTAAGCGATAGTTATTCCTTCAATGGAATTAAACTTAATTTCTGATAGGTAAAATAAAAAAAGGGACCGTGTATTGTCATTAGCGTACTTTACACAGCCCCTCTTTTTATCTTATTCATTTTTAACGCTATTCATTCTTTTTAACGAATAACCGCTTGAAGCTTATCTTCTAAATTCTTAGTGACCTTCGCCATAATGCGATTGATTTCTTCATCTGTCAATGTTGATTCAGGATTTACGAAAGTCAAATTATAAGCCATGGATTTTTTACCAGGTTCAATATTCGCACTTTGATATACGTCGAAAACGTTCAATTTCGTCAAGAACTTGCCCGCTGCGGCTGTAATTACTTCGCTGATATCTGAGTTAGAACTAGATTCACTGACCAACATCGCGATATCACGACTGACTGCTGGATATTTTGATACAGCTTCATAGACCAATGGTGATTTTTCTAGTCCAATCAACGCTTCTAAGTTCATTTCGGCGACATAGGCTGATTTCAGTTCATAGTTAGCAGCAATTTTTGGATGAACTTGACCAACAAATCCAATCAACTCTTCCTTCAAATAGATTCCAGCTGTCTGTCCTGGATGCATTTCATTCATTTGAATAGCTTTGTATGAAATCACATTAGTTAAGCCTAATCCCTCAATCAATGATTCGACCATTCCTTTGACTGTGTAGTAATCACAGGCTTCGGGTTTTGCGGCCCAGGATTTATCTACTACATTTCCCGTTACTGCGATGGCTACATGATTTTGTTCAATTGGTAAATCCTTTTTAGGATCGTGATTTTGATAAAAAACATGACCAATTTCATAAAAGGCAACATCATTATTCTTACGAGCCGTGTTATAAGATAAGTCCTCTAGTAAACCACTGATTAGATTTAATCTCATGGTTGAGCGCTCCTCACTCATTGGCCAAGCAACACGAGTCACTTTACTTTCATTTAACAGAAATTGTTGCGCTTTTGCTTCCGTTGTTAAGGCATAGCTAATGGCTTCGGATAATCCAGCACCTTCTAAAAGGTTTCGAACTTTTCTTACGGCTTTTTGTGATTCAGTTAAAAAGCCTGCGACTGTTTGACCTTCTGGCAATGTCGAAGGTAAATTATTGTAACCATAAATTCGTGCGATTTCTTCCATTAAATCTGCTTCGATCGTAATATCCCAACGGCGAGGCGGCACACTGACAGTCGTTACACCATTCGTTTCTTGGGAAGAAAAACCAAGTGCTTTAAAAATATCATTTATTTGTTCTTGAGTCAGATCCGTCCCTAAGAAACGATTGACATTTTCAAGTGTTGTACTAACTTCGACATTTTGAGGATGTACTTCGCTTCCTTTTACTGTCCCTGCCAAAACTTTTCCATCCGCTAATTCAGCAATCATCGCGGCAGCTACTTCACCTGCTAAACTGATATCCCCTTGATTGATTCCTTTTTCAAAACGCATGGATGATTCGCTTCGTAAATTATAACTTTGTGAAGTGCGACGAACCAATGTATGATCAAACATCGCCATTTCCAACGCGACTGTTGTTGTTTCATCAGAAATTTCTGAATCCAGCCCCCCCATTACACCAGCGAGAGCAACTGGGATCTCACCATTCGTAATAACAATATTTTCTGGATTCAATGTCCGTTCAACGCTATCAAGTGTAGTGAAGGGTTCATTTTCTTTTGCCCGACGAACCATAATCTCGTTGCTGCCTAATTTATCATAATCGAAGGCATGTAAAGGTTGACCAAACAATAATAAAATATAGTTTGTTACATCTACGACATTACTGATTGGACGAATCCCTTCATTCATCAATCGATTTTGCAGCCATTGTGGACTCGGTCCAATTTTAACATCTTCAATAATACGAATTTCGTAGTGAGGAGCATCTTTCTTGTCGGTGACAGACACCTTTATTTTGTCACTAGCCTTTTCTTCTGCTTCTCGTAATTCTACAGCCGGGAAATTTACTTCCTTATTATAGATTGCAGCCACTTCATGTGCCACACCACGAATACTTAGCGCATCCGCGCGATTTGGTGTAATAGATAAATCAATAATCGTATCATCCATTTCTAAATATGGAAAAACAGGTTCTCCTGCAATCGCGTTTTGTGGCAAGTAATAAATGCCTTCAGCATATTCTTTAGGAATGACTGAGTCGCTATAGCCAAGCTCTTGCAATGAACAAATCATGCCATTAGATACTTGCCCACGCATTTTCCCTTTTTTGATTTTCACATTTCCAGCAATCCGCGAACCAGGCATTGCAACAATAACTTTGATTCCCGCTTTAATATTGGGTGCCCCACAGACGATTTGAGACAGCTCCTCAGCCCCGACATCAACCTGGCAAATTGACAAATGATCGGAATCAGGATGTGGAATACATTCTTTTACATCCCCCACTACGATTTTTTTCAACCCATCTTCTGGTGATTCTAGCCCTTCAACTTCAATTCCAGTTAAGGAAAGACGATCCGCTAATTCTTTTGGTGCGACATCTTTCACATCGACGTATTCATTTAACCATTTATATGAAACTAACATTGCTACTTACTCCCCCTTGAACTGTTCCAAGAAACGAACATCGTTTAAATAGAAATTTCGAATATCATTTACTCCATAGCGCAACATCGCAATTCTGTCTGGACCCAATCCAAAAGCAAAACCTGAATACTCTTTGGAGTCGATCCCTGACATTTCCAATACATTAGGATGAACCATTCCAGCGCCCAGAATTTCGATCCAGCCAGTATACTTGCAGACGTTACACCCTTTACCACCACACTTAAAGCAGCTTACATCTACTTCGACTGATGGTTCAGTGAATGGAAAATAGCTTGGACGCAAACGAATACTACGATCTGCCCCAAATAATTCCTTCAATAATACTTCTAATGTTCCCTTTAAATCTCCCATCGTAATTCCTTTATCAACGACCAAACCTTCGATTTGATGGAATTGATGACTATGTGTCGCATCATCCGTATCACGACGAAATACCTTCCCAGGTGAAATCATCCGAAGTGCACCCTTAGAAAAATCATGTTTTTCCATTGTACGTGCTTGAACCGGTGAGGTATGCGTACGCAGAAGTACATCATCAGAAATATAAAAAGTATCTTGCATGTCTCGTGCAGGATGATCCTTAGGTAGATTCATTCGTTCAAAATTGTAATGATCGGATTCGATTTCTGTCCCTTCGACAATTTGATAGCCCATACCGACAAATGTATCTTCTATTTCTTCCATGATTTGCGTCAAAACATGGCGTGTTCCATGAGCCGGTTGTTTTCCAGGTAATGTTACGTCTAAAGATTCAGCGGCTAATTTCTTTTCTAGTGCTAGTTCTGTTAAGGCCGCCTTACGTTCCTCCACGGCTTGCGCCAAAAGATCGCGAATTTCGTTCGCAAATGCTCCTACTTTTGGTCGCTCTTCTGCTGAAAGATCCCTCATCCCTCTTAACACTTCAGTAATTGGTCCTTTTTTCCCAAGGGTTTCTACACGAATAGCTTCAACTGTAGAAAGTTCATCAGCTGCGTCAATTTTGGCTAACGTCTGACTTTTTAATGCTTCTAACTGCTCTTGTAAACTCATTGTTTTCTTCCTTTCCCTATTGCTTAAAAAAGATAGAAGCTTCAAAATGAAGGTCTACCAATTTTTTTAATACACTTAATAAATAATAAATTTGTATCAATCGGAGAGTTGTAAACTCTCGATGAGTATCAGTAAAAAATACAAAAAAGACCTCGTTCCACAAAGGAACGAGGTCTCGCGATACCATCCTAATTCGTCAATAGATTATAGCACATTGACGCTCTCACTTTTTAACGGCTATGCCGGTCTTTCGACAAGCTCCAGAAGTGAACTTCATCTTTTCTTTTCTTAGTCTGCTTCCAGTCAACGACAGACATTCCCTTGTAAGATCTAAAAAGATTACTCTTTTCCATCAACGCTTTTTCAACTATTCAATTGACTATCACAATACTACAAGAAATCTAAAAAATTATCAACTACATTCTTCATCTGTAATCCAAGTATCGCCCCATTGATGTATTTCGTTCATTACGTTTTTCAATGCCTCGCCTTTTTTCGTTAGACAATAATCCATCCGTTTTTGGCTTCCGCAAGCAATTACGCGACCAACAATGCCTTCTGCTTCTAATTCTTTTAAGCGTTCGGTTAATACTCGATCACTAACATCTGGAATCAGCGCAGCAATATCAACGAATCTTTGAGGTCCACCTTCTAACAATACATCAATAATTAAACCATTCCATTTTTTACCTAAAATTTGGAAACCTTTCTCAAATTTGGGACAAAGTGAAAAGTCCATTACTTCTACTTGTTCCATAATTCTCACCTCGATAGAGAGAGTATAGCACATCACTTACCTTTTATAAGTATAACTTGCCTATCCCTAAGGAGTTTTTAACAAATCAACGGCCTTGTTACCTTGCAAAAAGATTAAGTAAGCTGCTTCAACTGGTTTTTGTTTTGCTTTTTCTAATGCATTCTTATATAAATTTATTTGTCCACGATAGCGGTTAACAAGCTGCTGTTCCCTTCCGGCCGTAAAATAATCGGTTTTTAAATCATACATGAATAGTTTGTCTTCAAATTCTAAATACCCATCAATAATCCCATGAATTAAAATCTCGTCTTGATTTTGATAATCGTTGAATAATTGATTGGCGGGCAGCAGCATAGCAAAGGGTTCTTCTCGATGCAATCGATCAGAATGTTGAATCACAAATTTACCGATATCAGACCCAAAAAAATTCATAATAGAGTCAATCGATATTTTTTCCGCTATTTCCTTAGTCAAGGTCTGCCGTGAAACTAACTCGGAAATTAGTGACTCAACTATTTCTCGCTGTGGTTTTTCATGTAACGGCAGCAATTGCATGATTAGGTGAGTGGCTGTCCCTATTTCGGTGGCAGAGACTTCTTTTTTTGTCCCTAGAAATTTGGGTTCGCCTAGCTCGTTTTCAGTGAATCGATAGTGGGTTCCTACAGGTGTTGGAGTCTGCTCCAACGTCTCTCGATTGTCAGGGTCATCGTATAATCGCTTTAACTCCGATACAGATTGATAACTCGTTGTTTTAGTCGCCTCAGGATACGGGTATTTAAACAGCAAGCGTTCTTTCAACGATTGGATGTTGATAGATCCTTGAGGGATTTCCAACGTTTTAATCTCTGGCAGATAGCTTTGTACAGCTTCTGCTATTGTTTGTGGATCAATAAAATCTAGCTTAAAAGCTGCCGGATGCTGCTTCAAAAGAGCAGGCTGAGTTATCGCATATTCCTTCTGATAGTTTTCCATATCTGAGTGTCTAAATAGAGTCATTCCAACCCAGTCAAAGAAGCTATCGTTTTGGCCCTCTCGGAGCCCTGCATCAAGTACCACGTTTTCATTTAGAGCACTTTTGCTCCAAGTTTTATAGGCTGCTTCTTCATCATCATAAGAACCAACTAGAAATAACTTTTGCTCTGCACGAGTCAAAGCTACGTAAAGTTTTCTCATTTCTTCTGACAACAGCTTGTTCAAATTTTTCTGCTTCACCGTTTGGAATAAAAGTGTATCTTTTCTAATTCTTGTATCGGGAGTCAATAGTTTCACACCCAATCCTAAACGTTCGTCAAAGACATAGTTTCTTCGCGTATCCTGTACATTAAAGCTTTTGCTCATATCCATCAAAAAGACTACTGGAAATTCTAGACCTTTACTGCCATGAATTGTCATTACTCGTACCGCATCCTGCAGTTCTTCTGTTGGCGGTTCTCCCAGGTCCTTGTCTTTTTCCTGCATTTTTTCAATAAAACGAATAAATTGATACAATCCTCGGAAACTACTGCGTTCATAATCCTTTGCACGTTCGATTAGTGCTAACAGGTTGGCATGTCGCTGTTGTCCAGCAGGCATCCCTAAAACATAGTCCAAATAAGCGGTCTCGTTATAGATTTTAATTAGTAAGTCTGCTAACGCTTCTCTTCGAGCAAACTCACGCCACTCATTCAATTGGGCCAAAAAGATCGTCAATTTTTCTGCTGTCGCATCCTTATTGTTTTGCAGATAGCTTTTAACCGCTTGATAATAGTCCTTTTGCGGTAAAGCTAGACGAACCTGTGCCAGCTCTTCTTCCTGCAAGCCAACGATTGGTGATCGTAAAACGGCGGCTAAAGGAATATCTTGATACGAATTATCGATGATCTGCAATAAGGAAATCATCACCCGCAATTCAGTTGATTGAAAATAATTTTGTGTATCATTAATAGATAGGGGAATCCCTAATTGTTTAAAGACTTCTAAAATCGTTAAATTATTACTTCTAGTAGGCGTCAATAATACGATGTCCTCGTACTGTAAGGGGCGCATGGCTTTTTGCTTTTTATCATAAATTTCGAACTTCTGATCTATCAATGAGCGAATCTTAGTAGCAGTCATGAAAATCTCGCCCATTGCTTTATCTTCAATCCATTCAGGAGCTTCTCCATTTTTTTTATAAACCAGCAGCTCTGGAGAGAAAGAATCGGTCTCGGGAAATCCAGTAAAACCATTGATCAATTCTGCTTGCTTATCGTATTCAATTTGTCCAACCGCCTGATCCATTAATTGAGTGAAGATCAAATTCGTAAAATCCAACACTTCTTTGCGTGAACGGAAGTTTTCAGCTAGAATAATTCGACGACCGCCTTCTTCATCGGCAAAATCATGATACTTCTGAATGAACAAGGTAGGGTCTGCTAAACGAAACCCATAAATTGATTGCTTCACATCTCCAACCATAAAGAGATTTCCCGGATTTTCAGTACTTAAATGACGTAAAATAGTTTCCTGCAGCTGATTGATGTCTTGGTATTCATCCACTAAAACCTCAGCAAATCGATTCTGATAATAACTTTCAGCCGGTTTGTGTCCAGCTATTTCCGTTTGCAAAATCTGCAGGGTAAAATGCTCTAAATCATTAAAATCAAGCATGCCCTTTTCTCTTTTTTTGGCTGAGTACTCCTCAATAAATCGTTTTTCAACTCGAACTAGTTCTTCTACAAGTGGCAGTGCTTCTTGCATTCGTGTTACCTGTTCTTCCGGTGAGACAGCAAAATACATCTCTTTGAGCTTTGTCAATCCTTGCTTTGCTTGGTCACGATAATTTTTGCACTCAACAATAATATCGCCATAAAGCACCTTGACCTCTTTTTTTCTTGGTGAAGGATAGGCTGGGAATTTCATCGTCTCAAAGATCTTAAACGCATCAATTAAATGGTCTTCAACTATTGCTTGTTCAATCTGTTTGACGACCCCTAATTCATTCTGAGCCAAATCAGTAATTTTTTGTAATTCTTCCGTTCCTTCACTCGCACGAATCATCCAATGATATGTCTGGCTGATTTCTCTCAGTGTATTCAATACTTGAGGGCGAATCAATTTACGATACAAATCTGACTCTGCCAAATCTTCTACGCGATAATTTTCAATCAAACCCTCTAACCAATGAAAAGGCGCAGGATTCGCGCGAGCAAAATCATACATTGAAAGGATTAAATCTTCTAGTCCGCTATCGCTGCGATCATTTGAGAAATTTTCTGTTAATCGATAAAAAATTTCCTGATTTTCTTCATAAAAAGACTCTCGCAGCTCATCCCAAACATCTTCTTTCAACAAAATGGTTTCAGTATCATCCGTTAACATTCGATAGCTTGGATCTAAATCAATCAAATAGAAAAAGCGCTGAATAACCTTTGAACAGAAGGAATGTAAGGTTGAAATATTCGCCATTGGTAACAATGTTAATTGACGGGTGAAATGATTTTTTAATGTCTGATCCGTCTCTTCATTGATTGCTTCTTGTAATGCGGACTGGATTCGCTCTTTCATTTCACTAGCAGCGGCTTCGGTAAATGTCACAACAAGAAGCTGATCGACTGAAAGCTGTTGTCGCTTGATTTTTTCAATCACCCGTCGAACAAGCACCGCCGTTTTTCCAGATCCAGCAGATGCAGAGACTAAAAGATTCGTTCCTTGATCAAAAATCGCCTGCCACTGAGCATCGGTATACATTTCATTTGGTGCTTTTGGAGGGATAGGAAAATTAGTTGTCATGCAGTTCTTCCTCCATTCGTTTCAAGACTTCTTCTTTCGAAAGCTTCTCTAATCGATGATAATTATTTTCCTTCAACATAGCGTCAAATTTGCAGACACTGCGGAACGGACAGTATTGGCAAGCAATGCGCTGATTGTCTTTATAAGTCGGATTCAACTTGATCTCACCTGAGACAATTTGATTTCCTGCTTCTTGAATTTTTTCTCGATTGTATTTTCGCAGCAGGTCAATTTCAGACAAGTCATAAAATTTATCTCTGGATTGAGGCACAGCCACAATTTGCCCATTCTTATCTTTCTTAATAGGAAACAGCAGAGAGTTTTCTTTTTCCTCTAGGCTTTGATCCAACTGATCATAAAGCTCTGGTTCCTTTGCAAATAAGCCATCATATTGATAAGCCTTTAGCATATCCCTTTCTATATTCTTAGGTTCTTTTAGAACAGGATTATGAACATGCAGATAGTATGCTCCAGCGGGCTTGATAGCTTTGCCGCTCGATTGACTGAAATCTGTGACTGCGACATCTAGATAAGTAATTAACTGAAGTGCAATTCCGTAATAAGCATCTGCCACGTTAAAACTATGTGGACTAGACTTATAATCAATCACGCTTAACCAATCGTTTTCAGCACTTTGTAGTTGATCCAAACGATCGATTTTCCCTCGGATAGCCACTTCTCCGCCATTCGACAAGGGCAAATTAATTCCAGGGATTCCCTTTTGTCCGCCAATTGAGCCAAAGATAACCTCCGTTTGCTGCGGTTCAAATTTTGTTCGAGCTCCTTGGTTGACCAATCCCCAACTGACTTTTTGGATCGTTCGGGATAATTGATAGCGAATATAATTCATTCGCGCCGAACTAGATAATATTGCAAATTTTAGTTCGCCGAAAATTTCCTTTAAAACCTGATCTGCTAAATTTGTCCGCTCTTCTTCATTTAACTCAGAAAGACGCAGACCTTGTTCCTTTATCAACCGGAAAAAATAATCCAACGCTTCATGATAAAAATCCCCAGCCGCAGCAGGCGTCAATCCATACACAGTACGTTCTTTTAATCCAAGGCCAAAATTAGCAAAATACTTATACTGACAGTTATAGAAGTTTTCAATTCTGGAAACAGAAACATATAGATTTTTCCCATACAAACGCTCTGCTGTCTCCGGTAATAATTCACGAGGAACGTTTAGATCCTGTAAACTTTTAAAGACTCGCTGCGCCATTGAAGACAATGAACTGTTTTGAATAAATTTTTGCAATTCTCGCCAAGCTGGCAAAAAGGCACGATTCTCATCTTGAGCAAACCGGTTTAAGGCAATCAAATCAGATAGCAATGTCCGCATTGTTCCTAGATGATTCTCCGGATCACTCATAAGTCTTAACGGCTCATTTTCTTGAATCGGTAATTTCAATCCTTGACTAAGCTGTCTTAAAAAAGGAGATATTTCCAGTTTCTTTTCACCTTCAACTGTTGTAGCCATACTCAGATACAGCTTTTCACTAGCAGAAAGGAATACTGAATATGCTAAAAAAGGTTCGCGATTAACTTTTGACCCATTGCTTTCTGGTAAAAACTTTCCTTCCGGCAGATTTTGATTGAAAGCAGAACGCTCCTCTGCTGTTAGTAATCCCTTGTCATCAAAACGAGCCGGAAAATCATTGCTGTTCAATCCGATTGCAAAAGTAACTTTCGTTTGGTCAATTCGAGCCAATTCTAAATCATTGACTCGCACCTGATCTATGGCCGTAGGGATTTTTCCATAAGTCACATTCATCAAACCAGCCAAAAATATTTCTTGGAACGTTTCCCAATCAAAGGAATCTTCCCCATAAATAAGTACATACTCATCCAATAAATCTAGCAATGCCTGCCACGTCTGCTCGTGATTTCGCGCTTTATCTAAGCTTCCTTTGGCAACCTCTTGATCACGCCAAAAGAGTAGCTGACGTTTCACACCACTGGCTTCTAAAAAATGATAGAAAAACGTCGCCGCTTCTAACCCATTTTTCGAATTTTTTATTTTTTTGAAGAAAACTGGAATCACCTGCTGTACAGAACGTCGTACCTCATTGGTTGTTGCTTCTAATTCCTTCGCGTCATTAAAAACATCTGCTTCAAAATCATAATCAACAAATTCCCAATCAGCTTCCTTTGTCCAAGCGCTCCCGCGAAAGTTATAAGCCAAACAAACATTTTCTGTTTGATCAATCTTTTCTCTGTATTCTTGTTGCAGATTGAACCAAGTATCCGCCGTCCAATCAAATGGGGCAAATAGCTCCGTACGCAACATGCGAAATACATCGTTGATCCGATAATGATAACTATCAGTCAAAAATAATGCTTGTAAGAATTCTATGAGAGGATGAGCGGCCATCTCCTGTGTCTCATCTAAATAGAACGGAATATCTAATTTATTGAAGAGATCCGGTAAAATACTATTATAAGCTTGTGAGTTGCGCAATAAAATTTGAATATCTCTATAACGATACCCTTCATCTCTAACTAATCGACGAATTTCTTCACCTGTTTTACGAATCTCATCAGCTAGGGTACTAAATATTTTTATCTGAACTTGATCATTTTGTTCTAAGTTCCTTCTCTTTTGATTGGCCCAAAATTCACCCACCTGATTGAAAACGGTTTGGTTCATTTGTGCGAACTGATCGGGACGCACAGGAATTTTATACGCATCAGCACTCTTTTTTAATTGAAAATATGTCTTGCCTGGTTCAGCAAATAAGTTCAAGGGATTGGGTTCTTCACTTGGATAAGGCCGATCTAATTCTAAGGAAACCAATAGTTCCCCACACACCATTAACTCATTCAAAACACCCAGTTCGCGTGCATTAAAACGTGTGAACCCACTAACAATAAAAAGATTATTTGACATTTTTTTAGTACTCAGATACTGCTGCAATAATTGCAGTGGGTCATCATTTGCTACTTTGTACTTGAACAGCGCCTCTTCATATGCGGAGAAAACTTTTTTTAAGTCCTGTAGTTTTAATACCTGATCCTGATCGTTTCCATTTTCAACTAAATCTTCTACAGTTACATTTCCAATCTGCATCTCCTGATAAAAACGAACGAGCTGTTGAATGAAGCCTGCTTTGTTGACTTCGCCACGAAAAATTGTTAACTCCTCTCGCTGTTCATGAAGAATTTTTCTTAGAATCATAGCATTTCCAGCTTCTGATAAAATATTCCCAGGAATCTGACCGTTCTTCTGCAAAAAATACCATGCTAGTCGTTGAAAGCTGAATACCTGCGTACGAATCGTACTGAATTCAACCGCTTTGTTGTCTTGCTTCATCGCAGATAAAAGACGAATTTCTTGCTCAAATTTATTGTAATTGGGGACTAAAAAGAACACTCGATTTTCTGAATTCTGTTCTAGCCAAGCTTGCGCCGTCTGAATCATTCGTTCTGTCGCGTCGTTCTGTCCAGCACCTAACAAAAATTGTAATGGCATCGTTTCCCCTCATTTCTTTTGAATAGATTACTCGTATATTATAACAGTTCAAGCAAAAAGTCGCATGACGAAAGATACAGATGAAGTATTCCAAAGTAAAAAAAGACTAGCCATTGCTAGTCTACAGTACCGAATCGGTTAAGTGGCCAAAAAACAAATTTAACATCAGCCATGATGTCTTTTTCTTTAATCATTCCAATAATTCGACTATCCTTCGAAATCCGACGATTGTCTCCTAAAACAAATAATTCGCCATCAGGAACCTTCTCTGATCCTGTTAATTCTTTCAAATTGAAATCATACGTTAGTGGCTGTCCATCAGTTAATTTTCCTTTGAACTCATCTAAATATGGCTCATCATATTTTTTGTTGTTGATATAAAGCTCATCATTTTTATATTCTATGATATCCCCTGGCAAACCGATAACACGTTTGATGTAATTCTTTCCTTCATCATCAGGTGCCGGAAAAGTCACAATGTCAAAACGTTTAATATCAGTATTTTTTAAGGCAATGACTCTTTCTCCGTCTATCAATGTAGGATCCATTGAATCTCCTTTAACTACGACGGGGGTAAAAACAAAATGACGCAAACCAACTAAGATAACTGCTAAAATTAAAAACCAAATAATTGATTTTCCTACTTCCTTTATATTCATTTATGAGCCTCCATTATACTCTTCGTTAATTTAGTTTATCATATTCTTAAGCACTTATTGAAAAGTATTCCCTTCCCCTTAAAAAAAATTACTCTTCTGTGAGCATAATCCTTTCCTTACTTTTTGTAAGATGTTAAAGTATTCCTTGTCAACAAGAACAAAACAAGAAAAGGTGGAATTATTATGTCTCAATTTTTAGACTCATTAAAAGATCGTCGTTCATTTTACTCTTTAGGACGTGACGTTCAACTAACAGAAGAAGAAATCACAGAATTAGTTAAGGACTCTGTTAAAAACAGTCCTACCGCTTTTAATGCACAATCACCTCGTGCAGTCATTCTTTTTGGTGATGCTCATGAAAAATTATGGAATATCGTTGAAGAAGCGTTAAAACCATTAACACCAGCAGAAGCATTTCCTAACACACAAGCGAAAATTGCTAGCTTCCGTAATGCTTTTGGAACAGTAATGTTCTTCAAAGAAACAGATACAGTGAAAAACTTGCAAGAACAATTTGCTTTATATGCAGATAACTTCCCAGACTGGGCAGAACAATCAAACGGTATCGCAACTGCAAATACTTGGACTGCGCTTAATGCAGCTGGTCTTGGAGCAAACTTACAACACTATAATCCAGTAATTGATGATGCTGTTGCAAAAGAATGGAATATTCCATCAAACTGGCAATTACGTTCTCAATTAGTCTTTGGGTCTAAAGATGGCGAAGCCAATGAAAAAGAATACTTGGCAGATGAAGAACGCTTCCGCGTATTCCATTAATCGAAATTTTAAAAGGAGCGATGCTGAATAAATCTGCATCGCTCCTTTTTTACATAAAAAAGATGGCGTCTCCGCCATCTTATTTTCCATTCTTGTCTTGATCGTCTTTTGTCAAGATTTCTAATGTGCTGCCTTCATTAAGGTGTGTGGAAAGAAAAACGACAAATTCAGTCAATGAATAGTCAAAGGTCAATATCGGTCCACGACGCTCTTTGCGAAAATAATTCAACTTAATCAAACCATTTTCTTCTTGGAATAATACGACTCGTTCGATCTCATTTAATGGAATGCCTCGATTATCTAGACTAAAAAGGATTAAACTGTCTTCTGTAAACCCCTTTTTATCTAATAAAAAACTTAACATGACCAAGGCGGCCAAGACTGTCTGCACTCGACCATTTAAATCTTGCCAACTTGTAAAGCCAATCCATAAAATCAATACTGTTAAAAAAAGATAAAAAGGATATTGCCTGCGCTGCTTAAAAACTGGAACAATAATGTCTCTACGTGCCAACAATAAGAACACATACAAAACGATCGTAAAAACGCCTAATAACAATGTAAATATATTCAAAAGAACCGCCTTCTAACTTGGAATGAAATTAGAATATTTTACCACGACCATGTTAGATTTGTCATCTCGCTGCTCTTGATCAACCTCTTCGCATTGATTTATACGTACAACAGCACAATTTGTCATCTTGGAAATAACTTCGCCTTCCACGCATTCTTCGAAACCAATCGGATGGCAACGATAAGTTCTTCCAAGTTCAATTTCTTCTTCATTCATAAGTAAGCCCTCCAGTATCGACATTCATTTGTTCGTCTAGCTTTTGGATCAATGTTATTCGCAATTATACCTAAGTCTGGAATGGTTTACAATCGAAAATTTCACTTCGTTAGCAAAAAGAAAGTAAATCAGGTAAAATTAGCTACAGAGGGGGGATCTTTTATGTCAAATTTTATCGATTCGATTAAGAAATACGGTTATTTAAGAAGTGCTTGCTATTTGATTCTTGGAATCGCTATTCTCTTTTCACCACGGAGCGTTTTTAAAGGAATTGTTTACATTATTTTCTTCTATTTATTGATTATGGGGATTTTACAAATCATCCGTGGCCTACAAGCAAAAAAATATACTGGTAATGTCGGCTTTGAGACAACTAGCGGAATCCTACGAGTTATAGTTGCTTTTGTCGTTCTTTGGTTCTCAAAAGGGATCATAAGCATTTTACCGATGTTTTTGGGATTCATTATCTTAATTTTTGCTATTGGTCAGTTTATGCAAAGCTGGACGGCAAAAAGAAATGGTTTTCCAGTTACTGGTCAGGTTGTCTATAGTGCCTTGATGATTCTTGCTGGTATTTTTCTTCTGTTCAATCCTTTTAGTAGTTTAATGATTCTCTTCCAAATTTTTGGTTTCTTGTTAATTACGATGGCTGTTTCAGAATTTATTAATACTCGCCGCTTTAATCAATAAAAAATTGTTTCTATTATAAGAAACATTTATACTGAATATATCAAAAGAGAACGAGGTCACTATGAATACTGCTACTGAACTTTATCAATTCACTAAAAAATACGGTATTAACTACAACACCAATGAAGAAAAGGGAATTCGTTTGTATAACAATTTCTTACAAGCCTTTCCTAAAATAAACTTTTCCTTTTCTTTCATTGGCTTTCACAAGTATGAGAGTCTTAAAAATCAAGAAGGCTTAACTGCTTATGGCATCTCCGGCAACACATTATATGCTTTAAGCAAACAAAAATCCTATAAATACAATCTTTATCAATGTAGAGAGATTAGCGGTAAGAAGAAACTAAACGGCATCCGACTGTCCTTAGTTTTTGATGCTGAAATCCTTTCTATCAATTTAGGTTTCGCTGATGGGAATCTTGTTTTGAATGCTTTAAAGCAAGCTGGAAATAAGTAGTCGAGACATTTTATTTGAAGAATAGAGAAACTAGCGTTACAATATTTTCTGTTCTTACTGGGATATGGCCAAACTGGTAAGGCGCCTGACTCTGAATCAGGAGAGTGTAGGTTCGAGCCCTACTATCCCAATAAACTCATTTAAAAAAACGTTTTTGCTTTTTTAAAGCAAAAACGTTTTTTTATCTGGAAATTTTTTAAGATTTCACTACCATTACGTTGCAATTCGCATGATTGACTACATACGCTGTTGTCGAGCCGACTAAGGCCTGTTCAACAGCCCCCCTACCTGTTGCCCCCAGCATAATAAGATCCACTTGATTTTCTAGCGCATAATCAATGATTTTTCGTTTGGGATTTCCCGAGTCAATCTTTGTCTCATAATCAAATTGACTGATGTTTGAATTGGCAATCAATTGTTCAAGCTCGATCTCTGCATTATTTAGATGAAACTTAAGGGAATCATTGATAAATGCTGGATCGCCAATCGAGAACTTATAATCGACTATTGTAAGAATAAATAATTTTGCGTTATTTCGTTCTGCGACACTTAATGCTTCCTTAAATGCGTCCGTTGATGATTCTGAACCGTCAACTGCCACAAGTATTTTCTTATAACTTTCTTTCATTGAAATCGCCTCCCATACCTTCATTATACCTCAAGTCGCTCCTTCTAGAAAATTAAAGAGCATGATCATTCTTTTTGCTAATTACGAGTTATTTCCCTAATAAAAATTATTTTTTTAGTATTTCCTGTAATATTTTTATGATAAAATAAATTGAGCAACAACTTCCCCGCCAGTCACTAGTTTCAACGACTGGAATTGTTGCTCTTTTTTTAGTCATCTAACCTCTTGTTTTTTTATTAGTTATGGTCTAATATAATTAGAAAAAAATGAGAGGGTGAGTATATGGATAATCGCCTGACACAAACCTCCAGCTTTACTGATGGTGTTAGAGCCTGTCTACCCACGATTATGGGTTATTTAGGAATTGGAATTGCAATGGGAATTGTTGGAAAATCAGCGCATCTTGCAGTTTGGCAAATATTTTTGATGTCCACGCTAGTTTATGCTGGCAGTGCGCAGTTTATTTTATGCGGCTTATTATTGTTAAGCGCCCCAATTCTTTCAATCGTGTTCACTGTTTTCCTTGTCAATTTACGTCATCTTCTCATGAGTCTCTCTGTCGCTCATTATTTCAAAGACGATTCTTTATTAAATGGGATGGCTATCGGAACATTACTGACCGATGAATCTTACGGGGTGCTAATGACAACTCTTGCACAAGAGAAAAAAGTATCGAGTAACTGGATGCATGGCTTGAATATTACAGCCTATCTGGTCTGGATACTATCAACTGTTATAGGGGCTTTACTAGGGAATTTCATTCCTGACCCAACTATCTTTGGGTTTGATTTTGCACTCACCTCGATGTTTCTTGGGTTGTTCCTTTTTCAAGTACAACTACCATTAAAAAAGCAACGGGCAAAGACCGTACGAATTTTAGCTGTGACAATCATTACCTTATATCTGTTAATGCGGATTGCATCAGCTGAATTATCAGTTATTATTGCAACATTGTTAGGCTGTTTGACGGGGGTGATGAGTAAGGATGAGTAATTCTTACTATTTATTGACTCTCTTAGGTTGTGCAGTCGTCACTTGGGTTCCTCGCGTATTGCCATTTGTTTTGACAAAAGCAATAACACTGCCGCCCACTTTCGAAAAATTTTTAAGTTATTTGCCGATGACCATTTTAACGGCGCTACTTATGCAAAGTTTACTTAATTTTCAATCAGGTCAATTTCCGACATTGCGCTTTCCTGAAGTTTTTGCTTGTATACCAGCACTCATTGTCGGCATTCGCACGAATGATCTAATGAAAATTGTCTTGACAGGTGTTCTTGGCATCGCTCTTTTACGATTGCTTTAAATGACGTCTGTTATAGAGCTTATTTCTGGTTTTACTTACATCGCTGATGTAATATATAACAAAATAATAGAAAAAGGAGTAATTCTCATGAAAAAGATCGCTGGATATTTCTTTGAAAAGCCCTTAGTTTTAGAGGAGAAAAAGCCTTTCGAAATCCATCTTCCAACGGACACTTTGTATGATGGGAACGAACCTATTTTGGAATCAGATCAAAAGATTCTATCTGAAATAGGGAAAAAGTATGACTACCCAACAGAGCAGCTTCATAGTTTTTTTGTTATTTCAGAAATTACTGATGCCAGCTAAAAAGGCTTTTAATACTTAGTCAACTCTTGGGTAATCTTTGGGTAAAGTTTATACTTTTTAACCTTTAAAAAAGCTCTCGATGAATCTTAATTTCATCGAGAGCTTTTTCATATTATTGTGGCTCTATAATTTCTAGGACTGATAGAAAATCATTCTATCGGTCCTTTTTGAGCA